>Ga0224555_1000349_pt1 | contig 70276 bp, 62 predicted proteins | sample 714S23034metaG_FD_180687 | JGI IMG/M metagenome (GOLD analysis project Ga0224555, IMG submission 180687) | Peat soil microbial communities from Stordalen Mire, Sweden - 717 S2 30-34 | ecosystem: Environmental > Terrestrial > Soil > Wetlands > Peat | place: Sweden: Norrbotten County, Stordalen... | reverse complement strand
GTCGCCGAAACCTGCGATTTGCAGCGCCTCAACATCCTGGCCTATCTTTCCGCCGCGATTGCCTGTCACCGCAGCCGTCAACCGGCCGCCTCACTGCTGCCCCGATAGGCCAATCTGAACTGTTGCCAATCCGTCGAGAATGAAGCCCCGGATCGCAGACTGGCAACTCTCACCGAGAGCGGGTTCCAAATAGGTCACGCCAGTCACGGAATCTGGATTCGCCGGCCGAAGGAAGCGGCTTAGGAGCTGAGAATGAGCCAACGTCCGAATGGTTGGCGCCGCGGGAGCACCGGCGGCGGGAAGCACAGGGTTCGCTGCAGTCTCCGTATCTTTGACAGGAGAGTTGCTATTGATCACCGCGCCTACCGGACTCTCCTGTGATCCCCCGAGGGGTTCCTTGGGGGAAATCCCTGGGAGCTTCTTGTCACGCCCGAACAACCAATCGAATAGGTGCATGGTGTTAACGATTCCGAACGGCCGCTTTGCGGGCGGTTAATCGAGTAATGGCGCCAAGCGTTCGTAGACGCCGAGGAGTTGACAGTAAGCGTTTCTGACGATCCGGCGAAGCTCGTTGATCTCGAGGCCCCCTCGAACGCTGACAGATTTTCCTGAGCCTGTAACCGAAAGTAGATGACCCGAATCCTTAATGGCCTTGACTATCGCTGGTGGTATGTCCTGCGCATTTCGTGGTCCAAACGAGAGCTCCCGCTCTAGCCCCGCTATACCCGGTCGCTCGTTGTGGACCCAGTCGTTGCGATATTTTTTGCACGCTTCCCAATCCGGCCCCAGCCCCCGCAGGCCGGTCGCTACGTCCGCACTTAGCTCGGGCAGGTTTGATTTCTCCGCTTCTGCGATGACCTTAGCGAAAAGGCCTCTCGACTTGATGGGAACGCCCAGACCCCAATAGAGGTTGACGCTCTGGAGTAGATGCTCACAACTCGAATACAACCGCAGGGCTGCGTCGTCGAGATAGAACCTGCACCGGTAGATAGCCTCGATAGGATTGGGTTGGCATTCCTCATAGAACAGCTTGCAGGCGTCCGCCTCGATCAACGCAATGCGTGCCTCGTTGAGCAGATGCCAGCCCTGATAAAGCCGAACGTGCCCGTGTACCTTCGTAGGTCCGGAACCTAACGCGACGAGCGGGTTCTCCAGGCAAGAGTTTAGATTGCGGAGCTCGATGGACCTGGGCAACCCAGCGTGGATGCGCTCCATGCGGTCGTTGGGTATTCCTCCTCGCATACCGTGTACGAGGTCTGCTTCCTGATTTCCCGTATCCGCACTCATATCCCGATTCTCTCCACTTCTCCCACGCTAATGTCATCGTTCCTCGCGGTCATTTCGTTCTGTGAGCCTCGACGAAAACGCAGAACTGCCGCACGTATTCGATGTGGGCCGTCAAGTTCTTTCGGGTTACATGTATGGCGACAGGATAGCCCGGCTTTCCATCCTTCCCGACGCGCACCATCGACTCAAGCCATAGATCATCCGCGAAGGCAGAGATCGGGTACCTCCCAAAGTGATCGTCTGACTGCAGGGGACAGGTATTATCGATCCTCGGATCGTGTGCAATGTCGTTGCGGCAGAGATTGATTTGTTCAAGTTGGTTTGGTGCAATTGGTGACCCAGACCATCGAAATGTAGTTCGAGCCTCCAAAAAGCGACCGTACATCCCAAACCACCCATCCTTCTTCCGGTACGCCTTCAAACGACGATCCAAAATCTGCGAGGTCGCGTCCCCATACACCCCAAGCATCCCGAGTTCTCGTCTTATGAATTCCCGCAAGTAGTCATGGAGGGCTTTTTCGAGCAACTCGAGGGAACAGTGTCCAAGAACACGCAGGCAATCATCTGCCTCCATCCACTCCGCCTGATATCCATGGGCGCCCGTTTCCGGATCGCGCAGATAGGGTTCTTCTTCTGAGACGATCAGGTTCTTGATGGTTTCGAAGGGGGTGGTCGCCTGACTGTAGAACCGGCAAATGAAATCGAGGCGAGCGTGAAGCATGGCAAGAATATCCATCGTCTTCCGACCCCAGCCCATCCCGCCAAATGGCGGGTTCGGCTATGTTTCCCTACTGCGACAGCTTATTTTAACGCCTGTACAGGACTGGACTCCTGCCCCACAAAATCAGACGCCCCAGCAGTAGTCTTCGACGGCTTTCTCGATGGAATCGTCTTTTTCGGTGAGACGCATCAGCTCGAGGCGGATGGCGTGCACCAGGGCGTTCCAGCTTGCGACGATGACGTTGTCGGAGACGCCGACGGTGGACCAGCTCTTGCGGTGATCCGACCATTCGATGAGTACGCGCACCTTGGCGGCGGTGCCCTTGCGCGGCTCCAGCACCCGCACCTTGTAGTCGGTCAGGCGCACGTCGGCCATTTGCGGATAGACCGACGAGAGGCACTTGCGCAGGCATAGGTGGAGCGCGTGGAAGGGGCCGTTGCCGGCGGCGGTGGCGGAGTACACGCCGTCCTGGGTGCGCACGGTGATATCGGCCGTGGAGCGGGAGTCGCCGTTGGCGGTCGCTTTGGTGGAAACCTCGTAGCCTTCCACTTCGAAGAAATGCATGCCGGGATTGAGCGCCTCGCGGACCAGCAGCTCGAAGGTGCCTTCGGCGGCTTCCAGCTCGCAGCCCTCGTATTCCAGTTGCTTGATGCGCTCCAGCAACTCGCGGCGGGCGTCTTCGTCGAGCCGGCCGGCGAGGCCGTGCTGCTTCAGCTTGTACAAGATGTTGCCGCGGCCGGACAGATCGCTGATGAGGACACGCTGGCGATTGCCCACGGCCTCGGGCGTGACGTGTTCGTACGTGGTGGATTCCTTCAAGACGGCGGAGACATGCACGCCGCCTTTGTGTGCAAACGCGCTATGCCCGACAAAAGGCTGATTGTTCGGCAGCGGCAGATTGGCCAGCTCCGCGACGTAGCGCGCCACGTTCGACAGGCTGATGAGCTTGTCCTGGCCGATGGCCGTGTGACCCAGCTTCAGCTCCAGGTTGGCGATGACGGAACAGAGATTGGCGTTGCCAGTGCGCTCGCCGTATCCGTTGATGCAGCCTTGCACGTGGGTGGCGCCGGCTTCCACCGCGGCCAGCGTATTGGCCACGGCGACGTCGGAATCGTTGTGCGTGTGGATGCCCAGGATGCCGTCGAAACGCTTGCGCACATCGGCGAAGATTTCGACCAGCCGGCCGGTGAGCGTGCCGCCGTTGGTATCGCAGAGGCAGAGCACGTTGGCGCCGGCCTTCTGGGCGGCTTCCAGTGTGCGTAGCGCGAAGGCGGGATTCGATGTGTAGCCGTCGAAAAAATGCTCGGCGTCGTATACCACTTCTTTGCCGTGCTCCTTCAGGTAGGCGATGGTTTCGCCGATCAGTTTCAGGTTTTCTTCTTCGGTGATTCCCAGGGCTCGCGCAGTGTGCAGATCCCAGCTCTTGCCGAAGATGGAGACTACGGGCGTGCCCGCGGCGACCAGGGATTGCACGCTGCGGTCCTCTTCGACGGTGTGGCGGGCGAAGCGCGTGGCGCCGAATGCGGTGAGCCTGGCGTGCTTGAGGTTCAGCTCGGTTTGCGCTCGGGCGAAGAAGGCCTTATCTTTCGGGTTGGATCCGGGCCAGCCGCCTTCGATGTAGTCGATGCCTAGCTCGTCGAGCTTTTGCGCGATGAGGAGTTTGTCGTCTACGGAGAAGGAGACGGATTCGCCTTGCGTGCCGTCGCGGAGGGTGGTGTCGAAGGTGAAGATTTTCATTTTTGTACAGCCGGCTGTTCTTCCGGCACCCCGGATTCCTTTTTCTTCTTGAGGAAGGTCATCATTTCGCGCAGCTCGCGGCCCACCTTCTCGATGGGCTGGTTGCGGGCGGCTTCGCGCATGGCTAGGAATTTGTGGCGGCCGGTTTTGTTTTCGTCGATCCATTGGCGGGCAAATTCGCCGGACTGGATTTCGCCGAGGATTTTTTTCATTTCTGCGCGCACATGCCCATCGACGATGCGCGGGCCTCGGGTGTAGTCGCCATATTCGGCGGTGTCGGAGACCGAGTAGCGCATATAGCCCAGGCCGCCTTCCTGGATGAGATCGACGATCAGCTTGAGCTCGTGGAGGCATTCGAAATAGGCGATCTCGGGCGCGTAGCCCGCTTCTACCAGGGTCTCGAAACCTGCGCGGATGAGTTCCGACGCGCCTCCGCACAGCACGGCTTGTTCGCCGAACAGGTCGCTTTCGGTTTCCTCTTTGAAAGTGGTGCCGATCACGCCGGCCTTCAGGCTTCCCAGCGCACCCGCATAGGCTAGCGCCGTTTCGAGCGCGTGGCCGGAGGCGTCCTGATGCACAGCTACCAGCGAGGGCACGCCCACGCCTTCGGTGAACAATTCCCGCACGCGGTGGCCGGGGGCTTTCGGCGCGACCATGGAGACGTCGACATTGGCGGGCGGCTTGATTTGGCCGAAGTGGATGTTGAAGCCGTGGGCGAACATGAGGGTTTTGCCGGCAGTCAGGTTAGGCGCTATGTCCTGGTTATACAGATCGCCTTGGATATGATCCGAGACCAGGATCATGATTACGTCGGCGGCTTTGGCGGCTTCCGCGGTGTCCATTACCTTGAGTCCGGCGGCCTCGGCCTTGGCGCGCGACTTGCTGCCGGGATATAGGCCGACTACCACGTCTACGCCGGAATCGCGCAGGTTGAGGGCGTGCGCGTGGCCCTGGCTGCCATAGCCTATGATTGCTACGGTGCGGTTTTGAAGGTTGGATGGGTTGTAGTCTTTTTCGTAATATCGTGTTGCCATTTTGGGTAAGTCCTTTTATTGGGGGAAAGGCGGCCTGAGAGGCCGCCGCAGGCTGAGAGCCTGCCCCACTACACTATCTTGCCTCCGTTAGGACGGGGGGTTGTAACTTTAGTTTCTTGGATTCTAGGGAAACAGCTACTACTCCCGAGCGGGTGATTTCGATTTCACCGTAGCTTTGCATGACATCGATGAATTCGTCCAGCTTTTCGGGATCGCCGGTGGCTTCCAGCGCGAAGCCTTCGGTGGAGGAATCCACTACGCGCGCGCTGAAGATCTCGGCTTCCTTGAGCACGGCGGTGCGCGTTTCCTGCGCGGTGCGTACGCGCACCAGCACCATTTCGCGCCGCACCGCGGGCGACTCGGTGAGGTCCACGGCCTGCAGCACGTTGACCAGCTTGTTCATCTGCTTGATGACCTGCTGGCGGAGCGTCGAATCCACGTCCACCACGATGGTCATGCGGGAGAGTTGGGGATCGAGCGTGCGGGCAACCGTCAGACTCTCGATGTTATAGCCCCGCTGGCTCAGTAATCCGGTAATGCGCATGAGAGCGCCCGGTTTGTTTTCGACTAATAAGGAAATGATCTGCAACATAGGAGATCCTTTTGAGGACAGGCCAGGAGGCCTGTCCTACTTGGGAACCGCCACCGGCTGGGGCGGCGCGAGCACCATCTCGTTGATGGCGGCGCCGGCCGGCACCATGGGATAAACGTTTTCGAAGGGCGTTACTTTGACGTTGAGCAGATACGGGCCGGGTTCGCGGACGGCTTCTTCCAGGGCCGAGGCGAGTTCCCAGGGCTTGTCGATGGTGCGTCCTTTGAAGCCGTATGCGCCGGCGAGCTTCTCCGCATCCGGGAAAGAATCGAGTTCCACCGAGCTTAGGCGGTTGTTAAAGAATAGCTCCTGCCATTGGCGCACCATGCCAAGGTAACCGTTGTTCATCACCACGATCTTGATGGGTAAACCATGGCCGACGATGGTGGATAGCTCCGGGATGGACATCTGGAATCCACCGTCGCCGACCAGCGCAAAGACCAGCTTGTCGGGACGGGCGAACTGCGCGCCGATGGCGGAGGGAAGGCCGAAGCCCATTGCGCCCAAGCCGCCGGAATTGATCCACAGGCGCGGACCGTTGAAGCGAATCAACTGGGCGGCCCACATCTGGTGCTGGCCGACGTCGGAGCAGACGATGGCCTCGCCCGCCGAGAGCCGGTCGATTTCCATCATGAGGTGCTGCGGCTTGATTTCGGAATCGGAGGTGACCGGCACGAGGGGATGCTCGGCTTTCCAGGCGCGGATTTGGGACCACCAGGACCGGCGGGCGGCCGCCAGGCGTTCCTTGCGTTCGGGGCGCGTTTCGGCGAGCACCGTGTTCAAGCGGCCGAGCACGCGTTTCACATCGCCCACGATGGGCACGTCGGCGGCGCGGTTTTTTCCGATTTCCGCGGGATCGATATCCACGTGGATCACCTTGGCGTGGGGCGCGAAGGCGGCCAGGCGTCCGGTGACGCGGTCGTCGAAGCGCACACCCAGGGCAATCAGCACATCGCAGTGAGTCATGCCCATGTTGGCGGCGTAACCGCCGTGCATGCCGGTCATGCTGACGAAGTTGGGATGGGTCGAGGGCAGAGCGCCGAGACCCATGAGGGTCAAGACCGCGGGCACGTCAAGGAGTTCCACCATTTCGCGCAACTCGGCGGAGGCGTTGGCCGCGACGATACCGCCGCCCGCATAGACGAAGGGCCGCTCGGCCTCCCACATCATTTGCGCCGCGCGGCGAATCTGACCGGTGTGGCCTTCGGTGAACACCTTGTATCCGGGCAGGTGGATGGAAGTGACCGGCGTGTAATGGCCCTGCGCCTGGAACACATCCTTGGGGATATCGACCAGCACGGGACCGGGACGGCCGCTGGCGGCGATGTAGAACGCCTCGTGAACCACCTGCGGGAGATCTTCCAGCTTCTTGACCAGGTAGTTGTGCTTGGTGCAGGAGCGAGTGATGCCGAAGGTGTCGGCTTCCTGGAAGGCGTCGCTGCCGATGAGCTTGCTGGTGACCTGGCCGGTGAGCGCGACGATGGGGATGGAATCCATCATGGCGTCGACCAGGCCGGTGACCAGGTTGGTTGCGCCCGGGCCGGAGGTGGCGCAGCAGACGCCCACCTTGCCGGTGACGCGCGCGTAGCCTTCCGCGGCGAAGCAGGCATTTTCTTCGTGGCGGACCAGCACATGGCGTATGTGGTGGTCATAGATGGCATCGTACAAGGGCAGGGTGACGCCTCCGGGATATCCGAAGAAGCAATCCACGCCTTCGCGCGCCAGACATTCCAGCAGCATTTTCGCGCCATTCATCAGAGTCGACATATATTCCTCAACAAAACGCTGTCCAAAAACAAAAAAGACCACCAGCCGGCTTGGTTCGCCCCGCTGGTGGCCTCGGAACTCGTCCGATGCGGCCTCAAGCGGGGCCGGCTACGATGACCAATACGATAATAATAATAATGGCTACCGGTATAGAGAGATGGGACGGGGTAAGTATGCGAAGGAACCGGTTTGTGGAACTGCTTGACATGCGTAACTTTTCTGAGTGTACCCTACAAGTTTTGGAAATGCAAGATGATGGGGTGGGCATTTTTGCGAAAGCGCGGCGGGGCGGCCTGAGAGGCCGCCGCAGGCTGAGAGCCTGCCCCACTGGTTACTGAGCGACCGCGATGGTGACGGTGTTCGAGGCGACTCCTCCGATGGAGATCGTGACCTGGACGGCAGGGCCGGCGGTCACTCCGGATGGCACCAGGGCATTCACTTGATACAGGCCTACGAAGCCGGGCGCCAAGCCGGAGAAAGTTGCGGTTTCCGAGATGCCGCCGACGGTCACTTGCGGGAGGGTGCTGGTTTCAGACAGCGGACTCGAAAGCGCCGCTGCGCCGTCCGCCGGCTGATTGGTGACCGCACCCAAGCCCATGCAGTAAATCTGGATGTAAGTGCTGCCCGGCGTGGCTGGATGCGACGCGTCGACCAATAAATAGGAAGCGTTGTCCAGGATTTCGCCTTGACCGGTGCCTTGCTGGTTGGTGGTGAAGATCGCCGGAGCGGTGGCGGACACGTTGAACGGGAAGAAGACGCTCGCGCCGTTCTCGATCCTTAGAGTCGCGGTCGAGTTCACGGGCACTTCATAAGGAATCTGAATGTTCATTTGCTTGTCCGACACAAAATAGAGCGGCGCGGCTATGCCGTTGATGGTCGCCCAGGTGCCGGCCAGAATGGTGGGCAAAGGCACGGTATCGGCGACGCCCGTGGCGGGAGCCAGTTGCGTCCCGAAGACGCTCACAATCCCACCCGGAGCAAAGGCCTGGGTGTAGGAAGCGGCGTTGGACAGGCCTCCGACCGAAGGCGGGCCGGTAGTCGGCGATGTCTCCGTGACGCTGGCCGTGGCCGCTGCGCCGAAATAGTTAGTGTCGCCGTTGTATTGCGCCGTGATGCTATTGCCGCCCACGGGCAACTGCACGCCGCTTAGTGTGAGAGTGGCTACACCGTTGGCGTTGAGCGCGGCCGTGCCCAGCGCATAGCTCCCCGTGGAGAAAGTTACCGTGCCCGTCGGCTCCGCGCCGCTGGCGCTCGTCACGGTGGCCGTCAGTACTGTGGTCTCGCTAAACGTGACACTCGCCGCGCTGGCCGCGAGGGCCATGGTAACGCTCCCTTTGCTGGTCACACTGCCGCCGTGCCAGGCTGTAACCAGGTTGTAGACATTCGGGGTTCCGAGACCCGTGACCCGGTCATAGCCTGGGCCCGCGCTGTACCCGCTTGCCGTGCAGCCCTGGCAAGGAGGAACCATATTGCTCCCGGTGGTGATGTCATGAAAGACGCCCGCGACCGACGCGAGTTGATAGAGCGTCGGGTTGATGTTGCCGAGAGACTGGCTCGACTGAAAGCCGTTCTTGACCAGATAATGGCTTAGCAACGCGGCGATTCCGGCGAATTGGGGCCCCCCCACCGACGTCCCTCCGATGATCTGAAGACTTCCTTGGGAAACCATCAGGTAGCCGTCGTGATCGGGGGAGGCCGATATCGATACATCCGGGACGTCTCTAGCGCCGTCATTGGGAACGCCTGAGCCGGTCTGCCAGGATGGTTTGGTGAAAAAGACGCTTTCGCCGCCGCCGGTGGCCTCCGGCCCAGCGGGGGGTTGCGGGTTAAAGCCCTCGTTCCAGGGGATCTCGGGGATGTAGAACAGCGCCGACGCCTGGTTACTGGTGTTGGTGGAACTCCAATAAGTTCCGCTTCCCTCGTTGAATTGCGTGCCGCCCACACCTGTCACTTGCGGAAGGGACGCCGGCATATCCACCGAGAGGGCGTTATCGATGGCGGTTCCGTCGCCGAGGCCGTAACAGTCCAATGCGCCGGCATCGCCCGAGGCGGCGAAGACGGTCTGGCCTTGCGCATTGGCTTGCATGCCCAATTGCTCTAGAGCCTGCGCGCCCGCGGACCCCGTGTCCAATTCGCAGTCACCGTAGCTGGTTGAAACGATCGGGGCCACGTTATCGGTGACGGCGTATGAGAGCGAGTCTTCCACGTTGGTTGAAGTCACAAAGTAAATAGTGGCGTTGCGCGCTACCGCGCCGGCGAATTCCAGATCGAGATCGGATTCTCCTAAGTCTCCGGAGTTCGCTTGAATTCCGGGATCCTGGTTGTCGACTAGTATGACGGTTGGGTTGTTCACCGGAAGATTGAAATAACTGCGATATTGCTGGATGTCCGCCGGGATAATATCGGTCTGCCCGACGATCGCAAGCTTCTGTCCCGCTCCGTCGATGCCGGCGTCGTAAAGAGGGGTGATGTTGTAAATGGTGGCTATATCGTCCGGAGCAAGCTGTTCAGCGCCCTGGAGGTTATCGCGGGGATGTGCGCTGGGCCGCAGCCTGGGCTTCAAGCGGAAGTCGTGGAGCCCGCGAATGGTGAGTACCACGCCCTGGAAGGCCACGGGGATGGTGGGGTCGGTGCTATTGGCGTAGTGCTGCTCGCCGCCAACATTGTAGCTGTGAATCCGGACGCCAAAGGCGCTGCCGATTTGGCTGGCAGCGCCGCCGAAGGCAATCGCATTGCGCGAGCGGGCGACGGACTTGAGGGTAAGACCATGTTGGCTTAGCCAGCTTACGATTTTGTCTATATCGGACTGACTTACTCCGAAGCGGTCCGCGTATTGCTCCGGAGTCAGCCAGCGATGGTAGTTGGGCGAGGAGGGGTCCTGCTGTTGCGCCAACAACTGGTCGAGATCGGCCTGCTGGCTGGACGAGGGTTTGAGCACCAGAGTGACGTAGGGTAGCGCCATCGACGGGTCTACCGGTCCCAAATCCGTGCCGGACTGGATGTGCGGGGTGACACTGCCGGGCAGCGCCGCGCGGCGGCTATCGTCGACGGCGAGTGTAATCCGGTCTTCGGCTCCGAGCGCATGCGCGAGGGAGAGAGTCAGGACCAGCAAACATCCGGAGATTATCCGGCGGCGGGGAAGGGGTCCGGTTACACTTCCAGATTTGGTGCTGCGAGGGGCCATGCTAATTATGACGATGGGACTGGCACTGCGGTTTCCGGAGACTCGGGATGCGGTACCGCTATTGACGGCCCGTTTTGGCGGCCTGAGAGGCCGCCGCAGGCTGAGAGCCTGCCCCACGGAGCAGCAGCGCCCAGTCCAGCCATCCGGGCGCCTGCGGGGATTTCCAGCGCGGTCCCTCCACGGGCGGCAAGGGCACCCATTCGCCGGTGAAGGCGCTGAACCAGGCTGCCTCGTAGCGGCCCGGCTCCAGCGTGACGGTAACATCGCCGCCGTTGGGCAAATAGACCGCGTAAATCTCGCCGGGCTTCGCCAGGCAATATGCGCCGCTGTCGACCAGCGCGTCGTGCGGTTCCGTCTTCCACCATTCGAAGCTGGTGAAGAAGTCCACCATATGTTCATAGCCCTTGAGCATCACCATGGTGTCGTCGCCGCGGCCGTTGATCCAGCCGCCGCCGGTATCGGGCCAGATGTTGATGCCGCGCCGTGCGGTCTCGCCGGCGGTCCCGTAAGCGCCGGCCATGGCGATATCCCAGGCCACGTGCCGCAGCGTCTCCGCCGAATCGCCGCCCATGCCGGGCGCCCAGTGCGGGTAGTGATCCTCGTAGCCGTACTCTTCGTTGGCCTGCGGGATGATGCGGCCGGTCTTCTGTTGGATCTGCCGCTCCTCCAGCATGAGGGCGTGCTGGGTGCGCGACCATTCCTGAATGGAAGTGAACCCGAACCACGCGGAGGCGCGGTCCTGATGCTCGCGATGCACGGGATGGCTGGTGGCGAGATGGTGGTAAGGGTCCCAGCCTTCCAGCAGCGTGCCGGTCTCGTGCGCCCACTTTTCATCGCGAAAGCTATCCATGTCGTCGCCCAGGTCCCAGGTGATGTTCGAGAATGCGCCCAGGCGCGCGGCGGCGTAGCGCAGATAGCGGCGCTCGTCGTCGCTGCCCGCGGCCAGATGGACGCGGCCGTCGCTGATGTCCTGGATTACGGAAATAATCATGTCGCGCTCGCGGGCGAAGCGCAGCATGCGCTCGAACTTCTGCCAGTAGGCTACATCGAAGCGCGTGTAGTCGATTCCAGGGTGGTCGAGGCTACCGGGATCGGCGGCGATCCAGGGCCGCAGAAACAGCGTGAAGTTGTCGCCCATCATGGCCGGTTCGCCGTAGAAAGTGAACGACCCGCCGGAGAGCAGCACGCGCATGCGGTTGATCTTCAGATCGTGCAGGCGCTGGATGGAACCGCGGATGAAGCGCTCGTCGCGCCAGCCCATCAGCCAGAAGGCGGTGGTGCCGTTGAAGAAGTAGTGTTCGCCGGTGCCTTCCCAAATGAAATGCCAGGGGTACTGGGGGTCCACGCGGATGGGGCCGCGGCGGGCTCCGTGGGCGCCGGCGGTGGCCTGGAAGGCGCCTTGATACGTTTTGGAGAAATCGCCCTGGCGGTAGACCACGGAGTAGGTGTAATCGCCCGGCGCGGATGGCATGAAGCGAATGCGGAAGACGCTGCCATCGGGCGCGTCGCAGAAGCCATCGACATGCAGGGTTTCGGCGGCGCCACGCTTGGAGAACGATCCGGCGAGGGTTGCGCCGGTGAAGGGATTGCCCGTGCCGGGGGCCGCGACGACGGCGGCGACCTCGACGAAGTCATACGCTTCGACGCGCGGGGCGGACTGGGAGAAGGATACTTCGGCCGGTGCTGCCGCCAGAACGAGGGGCAACGTCAGAATGCCGACGCACAGGTGACGGAACATGCCCTCACTGTAGCGCGCAGCGGACCGGACGGGACTACCGGTCCTACCAAAGGGACTTCTTGGACCGGTCGATCCCTCCTATGGCTTCGCAGAACCCGAACAGACAGGCAGCCAGCAGTTTTCCCATTCCTTGGCGCTGATATAGGGTGTGAGTGTTGATCTCCATGACCTTCGCGACTTGTCCCTGGAAGAGCTTCAGTCCGGCGCCGCCGCTGCCCTCAACTGGTTCCGATCTTCGTTACGGACGTTCCGCCGGCGACCGCTGCTCCGGCGGCTTGTGCCTCCGCCTGCGAAACTCCATCCCACATAGCTGGATCCGCAGCCGGCACGAACGCTTTATGCATAGCATCACCCTCCAGCCGGCGGCACCGGGCCTGGATTTCCGATGGAAACCGCTCCCTTACGGTCGCGGCTCGGTAGCAGTGCGGATCGGTAACAGTGCGGATCGGTAACAGTGAAGTTGATTTCGCAAAATTTCGCAAGGGTTGAGCGAGCGGCCACGGCCGCTGGAAATGTGGGATCATGAGTTGCAACATGCCCGATCTGAGTTCGGTTACCGCTCCCATGTCCGAAGCCTTCACCCACGATATTCGCGTGGAGGTTCTGTCGAGATACTCGGCCGAGAATTCGCGGCCGCTGCAGGATGAATGGGTGTTCCAGTACACGGTGCGCATTACCAATCAGGGAAAAGAGACGGTGCAGCTTCTCAGCCGCCACTGGATCATTACCGATGCGCTGGACCACATCGAAGAAGTTACGGGTCCTGGGGTGATCGGCGAGCAGCCCGTACTGGCGCCGGGCGAGTCGTTCAAATACTCGTCCTGGTGCCCGCTGAAGACTCCCATGGGGATGATGCACGGCACGTACCAGATGGTGCGCACGGATGGAAGCCAGTTTGATATCGAGATCGCGCCCTTCGCGCTGAAGGCGCGATACACGGTGAATTGAGCGGGCGGCGCTTGGCGCGCCAAGAGCGGGACTGAGAGTCCCGCGCAGGCCAGGGGCCTGCCCCACAAAAATACTAAGCTTCCACTGCTTCCCATTCTGGGGTGAGCTGTGGACTTCCGTCTTCCGCCTCGGCCACAGGGGCATCGGGCGGGTGGCAGAGTTCAGCCGCGACAAATGCGAGTACGGCGATACCCGCGAGCGCCCATGAGAGCGGGAAGCGCGTATGCTCGACCCGGTAAAGCAACTCCGTGTTGCCCGCCACGATCAGGGCAAGACACGCCAGTGTCATAACCGTGCCGAGCCAATAAAAGCCGGCGTAGATGCCGACAGTCCCATCCCTCTTCGTTGTAGACATTTGGTGTGCCCCCCTACGGCTCATTATACATGAAAGTTTTATGATTTCCACATGAACATATTATGCCTGGTAAAAACTTTATGAGGGGATCTTCGCACGTACATATCGTGATACGATATATCTAGGAGGGGCGCATCACGCACGATTTGAGCGCGGCCGATTACCAGGCTTTGGCAGAATTCCGTTATCAAATCCGCCGCTTTCTGCGCTTCAGTGAGCAGGCGGCGCGGCGGGCCGGCCTGGAACCTGCGCAGCATCAACTGCTATTGGCGGTCAAAGCGTTTGCCGGTGAGCCTAGCGTGGGCGACCTGGCCGAGCGGCTGCAGCTCCGCCATCACAGCGTGGTGGGATTGATCGACCGGCTGGCGGAGTGCGGGCTGGCCGGGCGCAGCCGCGCCGAAGACGACCGGCGGCAGGTTCGCATTCGCCTGACGCCGAAGGGCGAAGCGGTGCTGCGCAAGCTTTCGATCGAGCATCGCTCGGAGCTGGGCGGCGCCGGCAGCGCGCTGACGGCGGCCTTGCGAGGGATCCTGGCCCGCCAGCGGAAGACCTCCACTTCAAAGGCGGCGAAACAAACATGCACAACAAGCTAGGCGATTTCACTTCCACACCGCGCATGATCACCATTTCGGGGATGGCCGTTTTCATCGGCCTGGTGAGCGCGTTCGTAGCGTTGGCCCTACTCAAGCTGATCGGCCTCTTCACCAACCTCTTCTTCTTCGGACGCTGGAGCGCCGCGCTGGTCTCACCGGCGGGGAACCATCTGGGCTGGTGGGAAATCCTGGTGCCGGTAGCGGGCGCGCTGGTCATCGGCGTAATGGCGCGCTACGGCTCGGAGCGCATTCGCGGCCACGGGATTCCGGAGGCCATCGAAGCCATCCTTATCGGCGGCAGCCGGATCGAGCCGAAAGTAGCAATCCTGAAGCCGCTGTCTTCGGCGCTTTCGATCGGCACCGGCGGCCCGTTTGGCGCCGAAGGACCCATCATCATGACGGGCGGCGCGTTCGGCTCCATGATCGCCCAGTTGTTCAAGTTGACCAGCAACGAGCGCAAGACGCTGCTGGTTGCGGGGGCGGCGGGCGGCATGGCGGCGACTTTTGCCGCACCGGTGGCGTCCGTGCTGCTGGCGGTGGAGCTGTTGCTGTTTGAATGGAAGCCGCGCAGCCTGGTGCCGGTAGCGCTGGCCAGCGTCACGGCCGCCGCGGCCCGGCGCTATATCATTGGCATCGGTCCTCTATTTCCGGTGCCGGCGCATCCGGTGTTCATCGGCCCGGCGGGGCTGCTTTCGTGTGTGCTGGTGGGCCTCGCGGCGGGTGGATTATCGGCGCTGCTGACGCTGGCGGTCTATGCGGCGGAGGATGCCTTCCGCCTGCTGCCCATTCACTGGATGTGGTGGCCGGCCATCGGCGGTCTGGCGATCGGACTGGGTGGATTGATCTTCCCGCAAGCGCTGGGCGTGGGGTATGAAACCATCGGCGCGCTGTTGCAGGGGGAAGTGCCGCTGAAATTGATTGTGGGCATCCTGTTGGTGAAATCGGCGATCTGGGCGATTTCGCTGGGATCGGGGACGTCGGGCGGCGTGCTGGCGCCCTTGTTGATGATGGGCGGCGCGCTGGGCGGCATCGAAGCGATGTTCCTGCCGTACGAAGGCGCCGGCTTCTGGCCGCTGGTCAGCATGGGCGCAATTCTGGGCGGCACGATGCGGTCGCCGTTCACCGGCGTGATCTTTGCGCTGGAGCTGACGCACGATGTGAACATGCTGCTGCCGCTGCTGCTGGCGGTCACCAGCGCGCACGCTTTCACGGTGCTGACGCTGCGCCGCTCGATCCTGACCGAGAAGGTCGCGCGGCGCGGCTATCATTTGAGCCGCGAATACGCGGTGGACCCGCTGGAAATCCTTTTTGTGCGGGAGGTGATGCGCACCAACATGGCGGCCATTCCGGCAGGGCTGACGGCGCGGGAGTTGGCGCAGTCGCTCCATACCGATCACACGGTGCGTCACGGGCAGCATCTGTATCCGGTGGTGGACGACGAACAGGGCCTGGTGGGGGTGGCGACGCGCAGGGATCTGGAGCGCTTTGCGAAGGACGGCACTGAGCTGAGGCACAGGGACGCGGTGGTTGCCTATCCGGACGAGCCGCTGCGGGTGGTGGCGCATCGAATGTCGGACACGGGGCTGACGCGCTTTCCGGTGGTGAACAACGAGCGCGAGCGCAAGCTGACCGGTATGGTGGCGCTGAGCGATCTGTTGCGCGCGCGCACGCGGAGTTTGGAAGAGGAGCGGCATCGCGAGCGGGTGCTGCGCATCCACTTGCCGTTGAGCGCAAAGAAGCCCGTTGCATGATACTGACCATTGGGCACTCCACGCATCCCATCGATGAGTTCATCCGGATTGGGGAGGCGCATGGCGTCGCAACGATCGTGGACGTGCGCACCATACCCCGTTCGCGGCACAATCCGCAGTTCAACCGGGAGACGCTGCCCGCGCTTCTGCACGCGGCGGGCATCGAATACATCCATATCGAGGGATTGGGCGGCTTGCGTCACGCACGGCGCGATTCGGTGAATACCGGCTGGAGAAATCTCAGCTTTCGCGGATTTGCCGATTACATGCAGACGCCGGAATTCGCTGCGGCACTCGAACGGCTCATCGAGCTTTCCCACGCCCGCCGCACGGCCATCATGTGTTCGGAGGCGGTGCCCTGGCGCTGCCACCGCTCGCTCATCGCCGATGCGCTTAGCGTGCGCGGCATTGCGGTGGAGCACATCATGACCGCGGCCAGCCGGCGGCCGCACACGCTCACTCCGTTCGCCCATCTTGACCATGCCGATGGCGATAAGATTAGTTACACGCTGCCGTGAGGAAAGAGAGGGGCGGCCTGAGAGGCCGCCGCAGGCCGAGGGCCTGCCCCACAAGACACGCATGACGCCTGCGACGACTAACGAGAATATCGGCCTGATGATCCATGCCCGGGCGGGCCTGGGAGTTCTGCACGAATTGACGGGCGTGATCGCGGTGCATCGAGGCGACATCCTGTCGGTCGAGATCATCGAACAGGGGTCCGCCGAAGCGCGCATTTACTTCGAGATTGCGCTGCCGGGCCCCACCGCGGAACTGGCGGCGGATCTGCGGGCGCTGGCGATTGTGCGCAAGGTCGAGGTGGTGGAGACGCTGCAGAAGATTTACGGCAAGCGCATCATCATCATGGGCGGCGGGGCGCAGGTGGGGCAGGTGGCCATTGGCGCGGTATCGGAAGCGGACCGGCACAATATCCGCGGCGAGCACATCTCAGTGGATACCATTCCGCTGGTGGGAGAGCAGGCGCTGGCGGACGCGGTGCGCGCGGTGGCCCGGCTGCCCAGGGCCAAAGCGCTGGTGCTGGCCGGATCGTTGATGGGTGGAGAGATCGAGCAGGCCGTGCGGGAAGTGCGCCAGGACGGGCTGCTGGTGATCAGTCTGAACATGGCGGGGAGCGTGCCGGATGCGGCGGATCTGGTGGTCAGCGATCCGGTGCAGGCGGGCGTGATGGCGGTGATGGCGGTCGCCGATACGGCGAAATTCAGCGTGGAGAAGCTGAAGCGGCGGGTGTTTTAGAAGCTGTCAGCTATCAGCTTTCAGCTTTCAGCTTTAAGAAAGCCTGGAGACGATCAGGAACGCGCCGCCGATCGCGATCACGTCCTCCAGCAATGCAATCGGCAGATCCTTCCCGCCAGTTGCCTTGACCAGCCGGGACCGAAACTCGTAGCCGCCCAGCGTCCCCGCAACGGCGCCAATTGCGCCCGCCGCGGCCGCGCCCACGAGCGACTGGCTGGCCGCGCCAAGAGCGGCTCCGCACAAGGCTCCGGTCACGATCCGGGCTATGAAGCCTGGAGGCGCTTTCCGGCTGGGCGTCTTGGGCAGTTTGTCGTTGATCAGTTCGCCGATCGCCAGCACGCTGAAGATGTACGGGGTAGCGGCATAGCCCAGGAACGCGAGCCAGGTGTTGTCCAGATGCAACCATCCCAGGCGGGCAGCCCAACTGACCGCGGCCAGCGGCGTCAGGGCACGAAGTCCGGCAACTACGCCAATCAGAAACGACAAAACGTATATCGACATATCCCTCCTACCCGCCCGCGCCGGCGAGCGGCTGCAGTTCTCCCAGCATAGTCGGAATCAGTTCGGAAACGGTGGGGTGAATGTGCACCGCCCTTTGAATCGTGGTGTAGGGCGCCTTGGCGTACATGACATCCAGAATCGAGTGAATGGCCTCATCGCCGCCTGTGCCCAGGATGGCGGCGCCCAGGATTTCTTTCGATTGCGCATCGACCACGATCTTCATGAAGCCCTGCGATTCGCCTTTCTCGACGGCGCGTCCGACTTTGGTCATCGGACGTTTGCCAACGAGCGCGGCGCGACCGCTGTTGCGAACCTCCGCCTCGGTCATGCCGGCGCGCCCCAGCGGCGGGTCGATGTACAGCGCGTAGGCGGGGATGCGGTCGCTCACGCGGCGCGGGTCGTTGTCGAGCAGATTCGCCGCCACAATTTCGAAATCGTTATAGGCGGTGTGCGTAAACCCGCCATGGCCGTTGCAATCACCGAGCGCCCAGATGCCCGGGGCGCTGGTGCGCAACTGGTCGTCGACGGCGATGTAGCCGTGCGCGTCCACTTCGACGCCGGCCGCTTCCAGCCCAAGGTCGCCGGTGTTCGGGCGCCGGCCAACCGCCAGCAGCACGTGCGAGCCAGCGATCTCCGGCGCCTCGGCCGCGCAGTCGGCGTGCGCCAAAATCTCTTCGCCGCGCTTGGAAAAGCCGATGCATTTCGCGTTCAGGCGCACGTCGATCTCCTCCCCGGCGAGGATCTCCTGAATGGCCGCGGACACATCTTCGTCTTCGCGCGGCACCAGGCGCGGCCCCATCTCCAGAATCGTGACCTGGCTTCCAAAGCGCCGGAACATCTGGCCGAACTCCAGGCCGATATAGCTGCCGCCGACAACGATCAGGCGCCTGGGGAGAAAGTCGACGCTCATCATGGAACTGTTGGTGAGATACGCGACCTGGTCCAATCCGGGCATTTCCGGCACCACGGCGCGCCCGCCTACGTTGATGAAGATGCGCGGGGCGGTGAGCCGGTGCGGTCCCACGCTTACTCCTTGCGGCGACTCGAAGCGGGCGTGGCCCTCATAGACGGTGCAGTTGTCCATGTTCTTCAGCCATGCCTCGAGCCCTGCCCGCGATTTCGCCGATATGGCGTCCTTCCTGGCTTTCACGCGCTGCATATCGACGCTCCAGACGCCGCCGGCATCCACTCCGAACTCGGCTGCGCGCCGGACCATGTGGGCGGCGTAGGCGCTGGCGACCATGGCTTTGGTGGGAATGCAGCCGGTGTTGACGCAGGTGCCGCCGAACAACTTGCGCTCGACGATGGCGACCTTCATCCCGGCCTTGGCCAAGCGCGCCGCGAGAGAAGGGCCGGCCTGTCCGGTTCCGATGACGATGGCGTCGTATGCAGCGCTCATTTGATCCCCCCTCACAATTGTGGCAGAGCGTCGATAGAGTGGGACAGTGACATTGGAATCGCCCGCCAGGTGTTGCGCTGCGCAAACGATTTCCCACTGCCTCGCGTAATACGGTGACAGTTTTCGCGACAAATGTGCCCCTCTGCATCGGGGCTGATGTGGGGCGGCCAATCTTGGCCGCAGCCGCCTTTTTAGGCGGCTCGGGCCGGCTGAAAGCCGACTGCGGGCAAAATTGCCCGCCCCACAAGGTCCAAGTTGCCTGTCACTGTATTATGCGAGCCTCAATACAACGCAGCTCAGACTGGATTGGCCGCCCCACAACCGGGCTTTGATAATCTGTGGTGGCCGTGTCCTACTTCTTCGTCTCCAGTTTCAGATTCACTACGGGTTGCTTGCGCGTGTCAAATGAGCTGAGGGTCCTGGCAGTGCTGGAAGAGCCGTCGAAGTCGGCTCTGATCTCGTAATCCACATCCGTCGAGAGTCCGTGGAAGTAGTAAGCGCCGTTGTCCCGCGTAATGAACGAGCGGATCTGCAGGGTCTTGGTGTTCTTCAACTGCACCACCGCCCCGTTCACGGCCTCGCCTTGCGCGTTGTTCACCACACCCTGCACGGAGCGGATGTTGGCATTTTCATCCTTCTTCTCCGCCCACGCCGCCCCGGCCGCCAGCAGCAATAGCGCGCACATCGCCGCCGCGAAAAGCCGCCGGATCGCGGAATCGCCCAAATCTCTTGACATCGCTTTACTTCCAGTCCTCCTCGGATTCTTCCTCGTCCGCTTCCTCCACGAAGGCTTCGTCTTCCTCCTCCTCCAATTCCTCGGCGGATTCCAGTTCGAGGGGGTCGGTCCCGATCACCTTCAGGTCCGCTCCACACTCGTCACAACTGATGGAGTCGCCTTCGTCCACATCTTCTTCATCCACATCAATGGCCCCGTCGCATACCGGGCATGTAACCATAACTAGAATTCCTCCCGGAGACCTCACAATACATTTAGCGAAACTCCGCCTCGCTTGCAACTGTATTGTACAGCGTTTAGCGCGTCAGCGAGCGGCCTGCTTCGCCAGCCGGCGGCGCGTGGTGGCGGGGACCATTGCCTTCATCCGCATGTACAGGAAAAGCTGCGCCCTGTGGGTCAGTTCGTGCTCCTTAACAAATTGCAGCATTTCCAGCCGCGTGACCCGCGCGCCGTCGACCCGCGTGATGATGCCGGAAAAAAACTCCGGCGGTTGGGCCGCCAGTTCCACCGCACGCCGCTCCACCGAGGCTCGCAATTCCCGCGCGAGATCGGCGGCGCCGGCGCTCTCGGGCAGCAGCGCGAAGCGGGCCATCTTCTCCCGGAACTGCGGACCGCCGAGCTGCTCCTCGCCTTCCAGCAGCAGGCCCGTGAGGCCATGTCCGGCGATCAGAATATGCCGCGCGATTTCGCCGAAGGTCATGACGTCCGCGCAGGGTTTGTAGCCGAACTCGCCGGCCGGAAACTCTTCGACGGCCCCGGCCGTATCGGCGCGGATCGTTTTCCAGGAATCCAGAACTTGCTCCAGTCTCACCATATGTTTTCATTGTACTTGTTGGGGCGCGCCTCCAGGTCTGTGTGGGGCGGGCGTGCACGCCTGTCAGGATGGGCCTGCGGCCCACAAATGGTGATGAAAACCAGGTTGGAGGGGCAATTCAATGACTTGCGGTGGGCTTTCGACCGTGCGGCGGGTCTCCAGAACCCGCTCCCCGGCGCGGCGTGCGTCACGGCGTTAGAATCGACGCATGAACCGTCGCGATTTCTTTCGAGCGGGCGGCGCCGTAGCCACGTTGCCGCCATCGGCCTGGGCGGACGCCGCCAGGGGCGCCATGCAAATCACCGCTCTGGAGACCGATTTGCTGCGCTTTCCTCCCGGCAAGCCCTTCGCCGACGCGATCCACAACTTCGGCGCGGAATCGGGAGGCGTGGTCCTGCGCCTGCATACCGATGCCGGAATCACCGGATGGGCGTACAGTTCCTTCGGCATGATCGCCGGCGGCCCGTCTGTAGTGCAGACGATTCTGGAGCAAGAAATCAAGCCCCTTCTGATCGGCAAGGACCCGGCGTTTCCCAAGCGCTTGCGCGCGGAGCTTTGGAAAGCGACCGAATACCAGGGCGTCGCAGGACTGGGGCAGTTCGCCATAGCCGCGGCCGATATCGCCGTCTGGGACATCCTGGGAAAAGCCGCCGGCTTGCCCGTGTACAAGATATTGGGCGCTTACGCGGACCGCGTTCCGGCATACTCCATGTGCGGCTGGTATTTCGAGGGCGACGGCGACCTGTCGCAATTCAAGCGGGCCGTCGCGGCGGCTTTCGAAGAAGGCTTCCCAGCCGTTAAGATCAAGGTGGGACGCGCGCCGCTGGACGATGACATCCGGCGCATCGAAGCGGCGCTGGCGATGGCAGGGAAGGAACGGCGCGTCATGGTGGACGCCAACCAGGCCTTCAACCTGAACGAGGCCATCCGGCGCGGACGCGTCTATCAACAACTGGGCTGCTACTGGTACGAAGAGCCGATGCCGCCGTACGATCATGTGGCCTACGCGGAGCTGGCGCGCGAGCTGGATATTCCCATCGCCACCGGCGAAAACGAATACACCAAGTACGCGTACGCGGACCTGATCGCGCGCCACGGCGTCGATATCGTGCAGCCCGATAACCGGCGCTCCGGCGGGGTGAGCGAGTGGATGGAGATCGCCGCCATCGCGGCGGGATTCGGGCTGGACGTAGCCAGCCACGGCGGCGGCGCCACCAATGTACACATGCTGCTGGCCATGCCCAACGCCATTTATGTGGAGAGCGGCAGCCTGAAGGGCGAGCCGTCCACGCTGGAAGAGTTGCACATGCGCGATGGCCGGATTCTGGCGCCGGAGTTGCCCGGCATGGGCAGCGAGCTGCGGCCGGACTTCATCCGCCAGCATAAGGTGGGATAAATGCTCGAAAAAGTCGATCTGACCCGCGCCATATCCAAGGAAGAATACAAGACCCGGCTGCCGGCGTTGCAGGCGAGTCTCTACGATCTGCAGCTTCGCACGTCGGAGGCGGGCTTGCCGAGCGTCATCGTCTTCGAAGGTTGGGAGGCGGCCGGCAAAGGCACCTGCATCAACGTGCTCACCAGCCGGCTGGAGCCGCGCGCGTTCAAGCTGCACGTGATCCAGGAGCCGCGCACGCACGAACTGCACATGCCCTGGCTCTACCGCTTCTGGCAGCGCATTCCAAATTACGGGCACATGGCCATCTTCGACCGGAGCTGGTACCGCCGCGTGCTGGACGAGCGCGTGGAGAAGATCACGCCCGCCAGCGAGTGGCAGAAGGCGTATCGCGACATCACCGACTTCGAGCGCACGCTGGCCGACGACGGGTACGCCATGGTGAAGCTCTTCTTCCACATCGGCAAGAAGGAGCAGAAGCAGCGGTTCAAGAAGCTGGAGAGCCACCCGCTGACGCGCTGGCAGGTGCAGCAGGCGGACTGGAAGCGCCACAAGGAATACGCCAAGTACCTGGTGGCGGTGGAAGAGATGCTGGAGCGCACCGAATCGGAATGGGGACCGTGGACCATCGTGGAAGCCACCGACCGGTACTGGACGCGCATCGCCGTGTTCGAGGCCATCATCCGGGCGCTCAAAGCGGCCGCCGAAAAGCGCGCCGCGAGGAAGGCATGACCATGCTGGAAACTCTGGATCTGGGCAAGCACCTAACGCGAGCGGAATACGAGCGCGACCTGCTGCGCTACCAGGTGCAATTGCGCGAGCTGGCGTGGCAGCTCTACCGGCGCAATCGCTCGCTGGTGGCGGTCTTCGAAGGACGCGACGCGGCGGGCAAGGGCGGCACGATTCGGCGGTTGACCGAGAAGCTGGACCCGCGCGGATACGAAGTCTTTCCCATTGCCGCGCCCGAAGGCGAGGACAAAGCGCACCACTACTTGTGGCGATTCTGGCGGCGGCTGCTGCCGCCCGACGAAAAACAGATCCTGATCTTCGACCGGAGCTGGTACGGCCGCGTGCTGGTGGAGCGCGTGGAGGGATTCTGCACGGAAGACTCCTGGAAGCGGGCCTATCGCGAGATCAACGATTTCGAGCGGCAGCTTGTGGACGCCGGCGGGATCGTGGTGAAGTTCTGGCTGCAGATCAGTCCCGAAGAACAACTGAAGCGGTTCGAGAAGCGCCAGGACACAGCCTACAAGCGTTGGAAGCTGACCCCGGAGGATTGGCGCAACCGCGAGAAGTGGGGCCGCTACGACGAAGCCGTGGAGGACATGCTGCAGCGCACCAGCACGTTGACCGCGCCTTGGACGGTGGTGGAATCGAACTTCAAATGGTTCGGGCGGGTGAAGTGCCTGAAGACCGCGGTGGAGGCGGTGAGCAAGGCGCTCGACTACAAACCCGCCGACCCGGTAGTAGTTGCCAAAGCGGGCAAGCCAGGCAAGAAAGCCGGGTAGTGGGTCAGTTTGCAATTGGAGGGCGGGCAATTCTGCCCGCAGCCGGCTTTCAGCCGGCTCTGGCCGCCTAAAAAGGCGTCCCCAGAGGGGACCCCAGGCCAAGATTGGCCGCCCTCCAAGGCGATGCTACGCAAATTGACCCACTACGCTTGAGGCGGCTCGGCGTTTTTCATCAGTGAGTAATAACCGGCAACAGCACGGCAAAGAACTCCGTCGGGACGGCTACGAACTCGTGCAATGGAATTGCATCGAAGACCACCGGATCGGCGGCTGGCGTGCGGTAGGCCGCGCCGCCGTGCAGTGGGACGAAACCGGCCGGCCTCGAAGGCACATCGCCCGCGGGGGCGGCCGGCTGGCTGGCCGCAGCTTTTGCCGCCGGTTGCCGGACCGGAAGCGCCGGTTCTCTTTCCAGGAAGATCTTGACGTCTCGCACGATTCTGTTTTCAGTGTTCCGATGCCCGACTTTCCGCACCACATCGCGGAGGGCGAACGAAAACATGAAGGCCAGAACGGCGCAGCTCAGGAACCAGATCGATCCGGTGCGCGCCGGAGCGCTGCGGCCGACGACGATCATCAAGCCAGCGGCAATCAGGAACAGTAGCCACATACCCTGATGGGCCAGGCGTGCTGTGTTTCTTAGTCTTTGTTCGGCGATGGGCAAGTCGAAAGTCATGTTTGGTTCTCCGCTCGGCTTATGGCGTTGCACATCGAGAGCCATTTTCCCGGCGGCAGCTATGTTATTGAAAAAACGATGGATTTCGGTTGCCGGCAGGAAATGGGCGGGACAGGGTTGGCGGTCGACGCGCCCCGGTGTGACAGAGTTGTCACTTTGGGACGGGACCTGCGGTGGTAGACTTCGAACAGGTGTCCTGTGGCGTCGAATCCAGTCTCCAAACTCACGGAAGAGCAGTACCTGGCCATCGAGCGGGCGGCGGAGTTCCGCAGCGAATTCGTTGACGGCGAGATGTTCGCCATGGCTGGCGCGTCAATGAGCCATGTCCGGATACAGCAGGATTTGGCTGGCGAGTTGCACGCCTCTCTGCGCGGCAGCCGCTGTGAGGCTCTCGGCTCGGATTGCCGGATCAAAGTGTCGGGGCGGGCGTACCTGTACGCGGACGTCTCGGTGGCCTGCGCCCCCGCGACGGCGGATGAGCATGACGACAGCCTCACGAACCCCGTGGCGATCTTCGAGGTTCTGTCTCCCTCCACCGAGAAGTACGATCGCGGCATGGAGTTCCAGCTCTATCGCTCCATCGATTCTTTGAGAGATTACGTTCTAGTCGATCAGGAGCAGGTCCGCGTCGAGCAGTACACGCGCCAGGCGGATGGCACTTGGACTTTGCGGGACTACCAGAGTCCCGACGAGGAGTTGAAGATCGATTCCATCGGCGTGGCGATCCCGCTACGGCGAATCTACGATCGGGTCGGCATCCCGCCGGCTGCCGGCTGAACCGCGCGCCTCACCGCGTCACCAAGTCCCACTCCGTCGACGCCCGCGCCACCACCAGCGCCACATCCCCGTTCTTCCACGGACAGCCGCGGGTCGCCGGACTTCGCCCGCTCCGCCTCCGTGCGAGCGATCGGATTGAACGGTCCGGCTATGCTGTATAACTCATTGGCGGTGGTAAACTTCGAACAGAGGCCTCGTGGCGTCGCATCCGGTTTCCAAACTCACGGAAGAGCAGTACCTGGCCATCGAGCGGGTGGCGGAGTTCCGCAGCGAATTCATTGACGGCGAGATGTTCGCCATGTCCGGCGGGACAAACCGGCACGGCCGGATACAGCGGAATCTGCTTGTGGACCTCGATTTGGCGTTGGAGGCTCGCACCTGCGAGCCTTTTGGTTCCGATAACCGGGTGAGGGTGTCGAGTCGGGCGTACGTGTACCCGGACGTTACGGTGGTTTGCGGAGAGCAGCAAGCATTCGACGAGCACGACGACATTCTCATGAACCCCGTGGCGATCTTCGAGGTTCTGTCACCCTCCACCGAGAAATACGATCGCGGCCTAAAATCCCGGCTCTATCGCTCCATCGATTCTTTGAGAGATTACGTGCTCGTCGATCAGGAGCAGGTTCGTGTCGAGCAGTACACGCGCCAGGCGGATGGCACTTGGACTTTGCGGGACTACCAGAGTCCGGACGAAGAGTTGAAGATCGATTCCATCGGCGTGGCGATCCCGCTGCAGCGGATTTACCGTCGCGTAGGCATCCCGCCGGCTACCGACTAAACCGCGCGTAAGCTCACCGCGTCACAAAGTCCCATTCCGCCGCCGCCCGCGCCACCACCAGCGCCACATCCCGCTCCAGCAAATAGCGCTCCTGCACCAGACCGTGCGCCGCCACCTCCACCTTATCCAGATACGCCTGCTTACTCGCGTACCGTTCTTCCACCGACAGCCGCGGATCGCCCGTCTTCATCCGCTCCGCCTTCGTACGCGCGAACGGAATGAACGATCCCACCATGCTATATAACTCGTCCGGCGCGCCGATCGCCGCCGAGCGCAGATTCCATCCGGTATAAGTCGCCAGCGGGACCGCCGTCGCCGGCATCCGGATGCCCGCCGTCTCGTTGCCGTCCGCATCCACCTGCGGCAACCGCATCGCAAACGCGCTCCCCACTTTGGGCGGCTCGATCGTCACAATCCCGGCACTACGGAATTCTTCGCCGTAGTCTACGTGCCACGCCTGCTGGATGCGCGCGGGAAACTGTACGCCCGGCAGCTTCGGGAACGCCACCGCGCCCAGCGGCGTCAGGCTGCCGTCGGCGATCTTCGGATAACGCGATGGCGGCGGTTCCTGCCCGTCCGCAACCCAGCCGTTCAGCGCCACCAGCAGCGCCCGTAGCGTCCACCTGTAATTATTGGGATTCGCCAGGTTTTGCGCCTCCCCGCGGTCCGGCGGAAACGGGCTCGGTCCGTGCTGGCATCCGGCCAGAAAATAGATCCGCGTGTTGGGCGCCAGGGGCGCGTCTTTGGCGCCGTCGAGGGTGGTATGGATGAGCGACGCCGAGCGCCCATAATACTCATACGAGGTGTTCGTATAGAAGATCTTGGGCACGGCAGCGGGGGGCGTGGCGTGCGTCAGCAAACCATCGGTGATGCCGGTTTCGGCATCGGTCTCCGGAAGATCCGTAAACGGAAAAATGTCGGTCGGATAGAAGGTATTCAGAAAGGCGTGCCCGTCGCGGGAAGGCTGCGCGAAGCGGTGATTGAAGCTTCCCCGCCCGGCCCCAGCTACGTGCGCCATCAGGCCGTCGAAGACCCGCCGCCCCTGCTCGTCCTGGTTGAATCCGTAATACACAAACGTGCGCAGGAAACGCCCGCTCTGCGAAATGCCGAATCCGTAGGCCCGCTTGATGAAGTCGTGATGATCGCCCAGAATCGTATCGGCCGCGATGCCGTATTTGAAGAACGAGATCAGGTCGCGCACCGCCGCCGGACCCAGCCCCACGATCAGCGGGTCTTTCGACGTGTACACCAGCTCGTAGATCTTGCCGGGTTCGAATCCCGCAGGCATCGCGATGTGCGTGCCCCCCTCGATATGCCAGGCATCCCGCGCCACAGCGCGCCGCGCGCTGTCGGCATGCTCGCGCACGGTCAGCGTCAGCGCAGGATCGTCCGGGTTCAGCACCGGATAAGCAAGCTGGCTGCGGTCGCCCAGGGATTGCCGCGTCGACTTGCGATCCAGCGCGATTTCGGAGCGCACCAGACCCGTGATGCCCTGCGCCACCGGCGCGTAGAGCCGCAACGCGTTGGGCCCGGGCGGCACGTCGAATTCCCAGCCCAGCCACACGAGCGTGTAGCCCTGTTCCAGCAGGAAGTCCTCGCCGAAAGTGCCCAGCATGCCCTTACCGCCGCGGTTCGAAACTTCAAACAGCACCGCATGGTTGCCATGCTGCGGATCGCGCGGCTTCAGACAATCGAAATCGGCCGAGAACTCCACCAGCCCGTCCTGGTTGCGCGGCGCCTTGGCGATATCGGCGACGATCTTGTTGGCCGGCAGATTGGGATCGACCGCGAAATAAGCCTTGCCGACGATCCGCTCGTAAGGGCCGGCGGACGCGAAAGCCTTGCCGTCCAGGACATCGCTCCGCTCGGAAACCTCGATACGCAGCAAAGCCGCCGGCAGCAACGCGGGAATGCAAATCGACATAACCCATGCGCGTTTGAACATCCAAATATGGTATTCCAAATGGAGGGCGGGCTTGAGCCCGCGCGGGGCTTAAGCCCCGCTGCTAACCTAAAGCATACCGATGAAACCAACTCACCTCCTCCCCTTCTTGCTGGTCCCCCTTCTCGCCGCCCCGCTAACCGCGGGAGACATGCCCCTCGGCAAACCGGAGGACGCAGGCATGTCCGCCGATCGCCTCCGCCGAATCCACGAGGCCATCCAGCGGCACGTCGACGCCGGCGAAATCTCGGGCGCCGTGACGCTGGTGGCCCGGCGCGGCCGCATCGTCCACTTCGAAGCGCACGGCCTGATGGACATCGAATCGAAGCGCCCCATGCAGAAGGACGCCATCTTCCGCATCGCGTCGATGTCTAAGCCCATCACCGGCGCGGCGGTGATGATGATGCTGGAAGAGGGAAAGCTCCGCCTGAACGACCCGGTGTCGAAGTTTCTGCCCGAGTTCGCCAACCCCAAAGTTGCCATTCCAAAAGGAACCGCCGGAGAGTTCTACACGATCCCGGCAGATAGGGAACTCACCATCCGCGACCTGCTCACCCACACCAACGGCCTGATGACCGGCGGCATCGGATCGAAGTCGGGCCCTCCGCGTATGGCCGAGGGCGACACGCTGGCGGCCTACATACCACGGCTGGGGGCGGTCCCGCTCGACTTCCAGCCCGGGACGCAATGGGCGTATAGCGGATACGCGGGTCCCGACACGCTCTCGCGCATCGTGGAACTCGTTTCCGGGCAGCCGTACGACGAATTTTTGCGCACCCGCATTTTTCAGCCGCTGGGGATGAAGGATACGTTCTTCTATCCTCCCGACGACCGCCGGCCGCGCATGGCGACACTGTATAGCAAGAGCCCCAAGGGCCTGTTGAAGGCGGAGAATCAGGATGGCTTCTCCTTGAAGAGCTATTTCTCGGGCGGCGGCGGACTCATGTCCACGGCGGAGGATTACCTCCAGTTCGCACAGATGTTGCTGAACGGCGGAGAGCTGCGCGGCAAGCGCCTGCTAAGCCCGAGGACGGTGGACTTAATGGCCTCAAATCACGTGGGCGATATGTTCAATGGGAAGCTCGGACGTCCCGCCCACGGCATGGGCTATGGGTTGCTGGTGGGCATCGTCGAGGATAACGTGACCGCCGGTCTGCGCGTCTCCAACGGAAGCTTCGGTTGGGACGGGGCCTACGGCACCCAGACGTGGATCGATCCGCGGGAAAAGATGGTCACCATCGTCATGATCCAGACGCAGGTTCCGTCCGTGCAGAGAGATTTCGACAACGCGGTAATGCAGGCGATTGTGGAGTAGGACAGGCCTCCTGGCCTATCTCTATAAGTTCGCTCACCGTGGTGAGTCTGCCGCCGCGGGCGGTGAATTCGGCGAGAGTGCGGGCGCCGTCGTCGGGACTGACGGCGGCGATGGCGTCGGTCACCAGGGAGACGGGCTTGCCGGTCGCGAGCAGACCCGTGACCGCGCAACGCACGCAATAGTCGGTGGCGACCCCGTAGACTACATAGCGATCGGCTGCGAGAGAGTCGAGCAGGGCAGGGAAGTCCGGATTGGTGAAGACATCCAACGCCTGCTTCTTGACGACGATTTGACCTGCGCCGACCAGTGTTTCGGCGGGCTTCAACTGACCGGTAGTGCCGGCGACGCAGTGCGGCGGCCACTGGCGGAACTCGGGATCGTCTTCGCTGTGGGCGTCGGTAGTGGAGATCAGCGGGATACCCTGCGCGGCGGCGAAATGGTTTAGGCGGGCGATGGCGGGCAGCAACCGCTCGGCGCCGGGCACGTACAATGCGCCGGCGGGAAACAGAAAATCGATCTGGGTGTCCACGTCAACGAACACGGTCTTCATACGACGTTGCTCCGGGTCCGCTCGATCAGGGCGGCTAAGTCTTTGCTATGTCTGACGGGCCATGGGTCGGCCGGATCGAGGCTGCGCAGCGATGCGGGCAGTTTGGCCAGCGATGCGGCGGCGTTGGCGCGCGCGGCGTTCAGATCCGGCAGCGGCTCAACCAGTTTCCCTCCGAGCAACACCGGACGGAGCATGGCTTGGCCGTTGCTGCATTCGCCGGAACGCGCCAGGATATCGTGGCCTTCAAAACGGAAGAGTTGCTTGGCGCCGGGGAGGGTGGACTTATCGGGGCTCAGTTTGGCGGTGAAGCGCTTGATGCCGCAACCGACGTCGAGCTCGACGAGCTTGTAAATCGTACCCATGGCGGGCGCGTCGGCGGAGGTAGCCAGTTGAGTGCCGACGCCGAAGGCGTCCACCGGCGCGCCGGAGGAGACCAAATCGCGAATGGCGTACTCGTCGAGATCGCCGCTCAGCATGATCTTGGCTTCCGGCAATCCGGCCTGGTCGAGAATGGCGCGCGCTTCCCGCGAGAGACTCTGGAAGTCGCCACTGTCGAGCCGGATGCCCCACAAAGGCTGGCCCAGGGCAGCCACTTTCTTGACGCCTTCGATGGTGTTGTAGGTATCCACGAGTTGCACGGTGGATGCGCCCAGAATTTGTTGCAGTTTGCGAAAGGCTTCGGTCTCGCCACAAAACGACAGGACCCAGGAATGCGCCGCGGTGCCGAAGACGGGTACGCCGTATCGGAATCCGGCCAGCGTGTTGCTGGTGCCCACGCAGCCGCCCAGGTAAGCCGCTCGGCCGGCCAGCACGCCGGCTTCGGGAGTGTGGGCGCGGCGGGTTCCGAACTCGACTACGGCGCGGCCGGCGGCGGCGTCCACCATGCGCGCGGCCTTGCTGGCGATGAGGGTCTGGAAAGTGAGCGCGGACAGCAGGTAGGTCTCCGGAATTTGCGCTTCGACGATGGGCGCGCGCACCACCATCATCGGCTCACCGGCGAACAGCGGCGTACCTTCCGGCACGGCGAAAACATCGCCCGTGAAACGGAAGCCGCGCAGATAGTCGAAGAAGCCGGCGGAGGCGCTGGCGAAGGCGGGCAGGGTGCGGAGGTAGTCGATTTCCTCAGCGCCGAAGTTGAGGTTCAGCAGGTAGTCGATGGCCTGTGCGAGGCCGGCGGCAATGACGTAATTGCGATTTGCGGGGAGGCGGCGGATGGTCAGTTCGAAGGTAGCCTTCTGATTGACCTTGCCGGCGTCGTGGTAGCCGGCGGCCATGGTTAGTTCGTAGAGGTCGGTTAGAAGGCCATTCACGAAGTGCTCACGACAGGCTGAAGCCTGTCCCACCACACAGGCAAAGCCTGTGCTACCTACTTCTTTTTGGGCGGCTGGAATTCCTTGACCTCGTTTGCGGCCTTTTGCAGGTCTTCCACCGCCTTGCTGTCTAATTGATAGATGCTCGGCTCGTTCTCACGCTTCGCGAAATATGTGTCGCCTTGCTTGGTAATGGAAACCTTTTCCACCCGTTTGCCGCTGTTGGAACTGACGGTGATGTCCAGCACGGGCGAACCGCCGCCGGTGTCCAGGAATTTCGTGGACGCCAGGTCGCGCAGCTTATCGACCACGCTCTGCACCGCGGGCGGGTCCATTTGCTTTGCGCCGCTCATCCACTTGTCGCCGCTCTTTTCGAAAGTGGCTTTGCCGACTTCCACTTTGTTGGGATCGGTCCAGCCGAAATCGAAGAGCTTCTTGTTGCGGAAATCGTCGACCTTCTTGTCCAGGCCGTCGCCCAGGTCGGCGGTGACTTTATATATGCCGTCCACTGCACTCGACTTAGCGTAGTAATTCTTGTCTTTGTCTTTGCGAACGTCCAATGTTTCGGTGCCGCTCGAGTCCGTCACGCTCGCCACGGCGACCTTGGTTCCGGAGGCGAACCCGGCGGCGGCTTTCTTGGAATCCTCATCGGAGATGGTGGCGTCCATCTTGGCGTCTTTCAACTTGCGGATCAATTCCTCGACCTGCGAGCCGTCGGCGCGCGCTGGTTTGGGCTTCAGGATCTGCCAGTCGTTCTGATTGTTCTTGCCGAATTCGACGGTCTCGCCTTTGACCGGCTGCAGATCCACGCGAGTCAGCTTGTCCTGATCGAAGGTCAGCAGGCGCTTGTCGCGCAGGTCGTTGGGAGTCTTGTCGATGCCGGTTTTGACGTAGCTGGCGATGGTATAGACGTGCGCATCGCCGGCCAGTTTGGCATAAGCGCCGCCGCCAGTGGGTGTGTCGTCGCCCACCAGGAAATCCTGCGACTTGCCATCCTTCTTCAGCACGGTGACGTCGAGCGTGGGGACGGTCAGACCGTACGGCGCCAGATCCGCGGCTTTGTCTTCCACGACTTTGTCGGCATTCAGCGTCGCTAGCGAGCCGATCAGCGACTTAGCCGTGTCCTGATCGGCGCGCTGCGGCTTGGGTTCGGCGATCTGCCATTTGCCGTCGTCGCCTTTGCGCAGGACGGTAGTTTCCGCGCCGGTCTTCTTAATTGTGACTTCCTTGATTTGATCCTCGGGGATCGAGAGGATCTTCGTTGTAGTATCGGCGACGGGCTTGGCGGCATCGGTCTTCTGTTTCCGATTGGACCACCAGAGCGCACCGCCCAAGGCCGCCAGCACGATCACTGCCGCAAGCAGTCCGCGTGGTTTCATGGGCTATCTCCTGCGCCACCAAACCATCAGCCCGCCGCCGACCACGGCCAGCGGGAGCAGCACCACGCTCCACCAGAAGATCAGGTTCATGCGGTTGCCGCTGATCTCCAGACGGCGGTCTTCGGTCTCTTTCGGGCGGATGGAGATCAAGTCTTCGTCGGCCGAGAGCCAGTTGAATGTATTCAGCGCCAGGTCGCGGTTGGCGACTTGACGCGAACCGAGGAAGTTGTTCGCCGCCCATTGCGACGAGCCGAAGACCACAAAGCGGCCCGAGTTGCCGGGCTTGCCGGTGTTGTAGGTTCCCGCGGCGGCCAGAACCAACGGTCCCTTGACGCCTTTCTTGGGATCGATCGGTCCGTTTACACTGGCTGCGGCAAAGCTATTGTCAGTGGTGGAGATCAGTTTGTCGTCGGTTACCTTGGTGTTCCCTTCGATCTTCAACGTACGGGAAAGCGGGATGGCTGTGGGGACGCCTTCTTTGAAATCGCGCACAATGGCCTGCGATTCGTAATTGGTGACCATGGCGACTTCCGGGCCCAGGCCAAAGATCTGGCCGACGCCGCTGGTATCGAGCGCCAAATCGCTATTCATGGTGACGCCCCACTCGGCCAGCATCTTCACCAGTTCGGGATTCTCGGTGCCCTCCTGCGGGCCGATGCGCAGCGGCGTATCCATGAGGAACAGCACGCTGCCGCCGCCCTCGACGAATGCCTTGATTGCGGCGGCTTCCGCGGGAGAGTAGGCCAGCTTGGGACCGCCGGAGACCAGCACGGTGCAATCCTTAGGGATTTCCACATTGGCCTGCTGCGCCTGGCCGATTACGGGCGCCGCGGCGCCTAAGGGCGCAGCCGGCTGCCCCAGGTTGACGGACCGCGTCTTGTAATTGTTGTGTTCCAGAGACTCTTTCAACGTCGAGAAGCCGGCGCCGGCCGTATCGTCCAGGCTGTGTTCGCCGCTGCCCGAGAGGAAGCAGACGTTGCGCTCGCCGCCCTTAAGAGAACGGACCAGCGCGCCGGTGATTTCTTCTTCGGTGAGGCTTTTGGCATCTTCTTTGCGTTCTCCGGCATTCACCACGATGGTGCCTTCCTGCCGGACACCCGCGGCGCGCGCCAATTGCGGCTTCTTCACGGGATCGATGTAATCGACCTTCAGCCGCGGAGACAAGCTGGCATAGCGTCCCAGCAGGTCGCGGGCTTGCGGGAAGTTAGTCGTCTCACCGAAGTAGGAGACGGTCACATCCTTCTTCAACCCTTTCACGGCCTTGACGGTCTGATCGGAAAGGCTGAACTGCTTGTTGGCAGTGGCGTCGTAGGATTTGTCGTAGCGATTGGCCAGGAAGTTAGCCACACCCAGCACGGCGATAATCACCAGGATGTAGACGGCGACATAGGCCCCGTACTTCGTTTGTCTTGTTTTAATCCAGTCTGCTTTCATTTATGCTCTCCAGCGCAGCGACTCCATGGAACGGGACGTCATGAATAGTGCAAAGAATATCATGGAGATGTAGAAGATCACATCCTTTGAGTCGAGTACCCCTTTGGCGAATCCTTCAAAGTGCGTCACGATGGACAAATAATTCACCACCGACGCGTAGCCGGTCGAATCGTAGGCGGTAAACCAGCTCAGCAGCCAGAGCAGCAGGCACACAAAGAAAGTGACGCCGCCGGCGATGATCTGGTTTTTGGTGGTGGTGGAGATGAACGCGCCGATGGCCAGCAGCGTCCCGCCTTGCAGGATCAATCCCAGATAGCCGATCAAGATGGGCTTCCAGTCGGGCTTGCCGAAGGCGAAGAGCAGGGCGATGTTGATGGCGGACATACCCAGCACGCACATGTAAAGCAAGAGCGCGCCCAGCCACTTGCCCAGGATAATCTCCCAATCGTAGATGGGCGAAGTCATCAACAACTCGATGGTGCCGGTCTTCTTCTCTTCGGCGAAGAGGCGCATGGTGATCATGGGGATGAGGAAGAGCGCCACCGTACTGGCGAATCCCAGCAACGGCCGGACGACTTGCTCGTTGACGTTCATCGGCATGTTGCGGCCCTGCATTTGAGCCATGAAGCCGAAGCGCACGAAATCGCGGGTGGCGGTGAAGAAGCCGAATCCGAAAATCAGCGCGAAAAACGCCATCAGGAGATAGGCGATCGGCGAGGCGAAGTAACTCTTGAGTTCTTTACGGCAGATAATCCAAACGTTGGTCATGGTTATGCCTCTTTGGGTTCCGGGTGCTGCGTGCTGGGTGCGGCAGTCTTTTCGGCGCCGGTCAGTTGCAGGAAGATGTCTTCCAGGCTGAGGCCGACGGTGCGCAGTTCATTCAGGTTCCAGCCGGCGTTGACCACGGCGCGGGCAAGGTCGGCGCGAATGTGGCGGCCCTGGAGGCTTTCGACTTCGAAGGCCAGGCGTCCTTCCTTCACTTCGCGCGGGAGTACACGGCTGACGCCGGTCACCTGTTCGAGGCGCTGCTGGACGATGGACGGATCGAGCGGTCCGTTGGACGAAGCCACCTCCAGCGCCACGGCTTCGGCGCCGCGCAGGCGATTGGTCAGGTTCTCGACCGAGTCCGTCGCTACCAGCTTGCCCTTATTGATGATGACCACGCGCTGACACGAGTGTTCGACTTCGGGCAGGATGTGGGTGCTCAGAATGATGGTGTGATCGCCCGCCAGGTGCTTGATCAACTCGCGGGTTTCGATGATTTGTTTGGGGTCGAGACCGGCGGTGGGTTCGTCGAGAACCAGCACGTCGGGGTTGTGAATGATGGCCTGGGCCAGGCCCACACGCTGGCGGTAGCCTTTGGAGAGCTTGCCGATCAGTTTCATGCGCACATCGCCGACCGCGCAACGCTCGGTCACTTCGGCGACGCGGCGACCGATATCGGCGCTGGAGATGCCCTTGAGCCTACCGACGAAGGTCAGGTATTCCGAGACCTCCATTTCCGGGTAAAGGGGAGGGGTTTCGGGCAAATAGCCGATGCGTTTCTTGACCTCGTGGGGATTCTCCAGGACATCGAACCCGGCCACGGTCGCGGTGCCGGCGGTGGGGGGGAGGAAGCAAGTGAGGACCCGCATAGTAGTGGTCTTGCCGGCGCCGTTAGGCCCCAGAAAACCGACGATTTGGCCCTTTTCGACCTCGAAGGAAATGTTGTCGACAGCGACGGTGCGGGCGTATCGCTTGGTCAAGCCCTGTACTTTGATCATAGTTTGATTCCAGACAAGACAAATACGGTTGTCATTGAAGGACGCGCACAACCAGATCCGGATGAGCGTGTGAACCATCATTCTAAATAGGCCGGGGAAGGGTTGTCAAATGCGGGTGGGCGCGCAGGGCGGCCTGGGAGGCCGTCGCAGGCTGAGAGCCTGCCCCACCACAGGCTGAAGCCTGCACAGCCGGGTGCGGAGAAGCGCACTTCGGCTTGGGCGTCCACTGGACCAGATTGGGCGGGTTGAGGCGCGCCGTCTGAGACGCTTTCAACTGGCGGAGGCAGCGGTTGACGGAGCGCTACAGGACGCCGTGGTCGTGCGGGGAGGGGGCGGGCGGCAACGGATGGCTTTGGAATTTAATGAGATAAGCGGCTCCGATGGTGTTATTCTTGATGCTGGCAGGGCGGCCAAAACGGAAATCGTGGCAAATAACGCCCGCGACGTTCCGCGAGGACATGGAGGTACAACGAGTATGACCAGCGAACGGTCTTCGACTGCGCCCCAGGCGCGTGCGCTTCGGGCAATAACGGCGCTCACGATCATTTCGATCTCCTCTGGCCTTGGGTGGCCGCGCGCCTTCGCGGCCTCGCGAGACAACAAGCGCAACCTCCCCGAAACGAAACTCATGAGCGTGCCATTGAGTTTCGAGCCGAACCAGGGGCAGGTGGCATCCACGGTTCAGTTTCTCTCGCGCGGTTCCGGCTACGCGCTCTTCCTCGCTCCGGGCCAGGTCGTCCTCAACCTGGAGCGGCAGCAAACACCGGAAGCCGCGTCCGTGGACACCGTGCGCATGAGCCTGATCGGCGCGAATACCAAGGCAGACGCGGTAGGACTGGCCCGGCAGCCCGGCGTGGTGAGCTACTTCGTCGGCAACGACCCGAAGAACTGGCGCTCCGGCATTCCGACCTATGGCAAGGTCAAGTATCCCCAGGTCTACCCCGGCGTGGATCTGGTCTTTTACGGGAATCAGCGCCAGTTGGAGTACGACTTTGTGGTCGCGCCCGGCGCCGACCCCAGCCGCATCGCCTGGCGGATCGACGGCGCCGGCGCCAGCGTCGACGCGCAGGGCAATTTAGCCCTGAGTGCGCCTAACGGCCCTTCCAGCTTCAAGAAGCCGGTGCTGTACCAACTGGATGGAGGCAAGAAGACCGGCGTTGAAGGGTCGTTCGCCGTGGCCGGGGACGAGGTACGCTTCCGGCTTGGCAGCTACGACCATTCCAAAGCGCTGATCATCGACCCGGTGCTCAGCTATGCCAGTTATCTTGGCGGGAGCGGCAACGATCACATCGGGCGGACACTCGATAACGGTCCGAACGGTACGTCGCAGGGTCTCGCGGTGGACAGCGCCGGCAGCGCGTATGTGACGGGCTACACCTACTCGATCGACTTCCCAACGGAGAACCCTTATCAAAGCGCGCCCCCGGCAAAGGTGCAGGGCGTCAGTCCCGGGCAATGGCCTTCGGCGTTTGTGACCAAATTCAGTCCGGACGGCAGTTCACTGGTTTATTCCACCTATTTGGGCGGCAACGGCTATGACTACGCCTACGCCATCGCGGTGGACTCCAGTGGCAATGCTTACGTGACCGGGGAGACAGACTCACCCGATTTCCCGGCAACCGCCGGAGCGTACCAGACAGTCTGCTCCCCAGCTCCCAACAACACAGGGGCGCCCGTCCAGAATTCCTCCAACTGCGGCGGCGCTGACACGTCCGCATTTGTGACCAAGCTGAATCCCACCGGAACGGGCCTTGTCTACTCGACTTTTCTTGGCGGCAACGGCTCGTATGCGTATGCAACTTCCATTGCCGTGGATAGCGCCGGCCGCGCTTACATTGCCGGCAACGAGGCGGAGACTTGCTACACAGGCCAGCCCGATACATTCCAATCCTGCTTTCCAACAACCAGCGGCGCGGTAATCGGTGGAACCCAACCTGTCGGAGGCGACCCCCAATTCGCTTTCGTCGCGGCGTTCGATCCCACCGGCGCCCACCTGCTCTATTCCACTCTCTTCGGCGACACGAATTTCCAGTGCATCATCGCCTGCGGCGGCGGCACGTATGGCACTGGCGTAACGGTGGATGCCAACGGCTACTTCTATCTGGTCGGCGAGACCCAGGCCAGCAACCTGCCGACAACCGCCGGCGTTATTCAGCCCAATGGCGCTCCTTTGGGCAACCCAGCAACCTATGTGCAAGCCTGGCGCGGCTTCGTTGCGAAGTTTAATCCGGTCACTTCCGCCGGTGGGGCATCGCTGGCCTACGCCACCTACCTTGGCGGGAAAACTGGGAATACAGGCGACTTCATCAGCGGCATCGCCATCGATAGCGCCAGCAATGCCTATATTGCCGGATATACCAATTCTAAGGATTTTCCCGTGACGGCCGGCGCTTATTCGACCGTCTGCGGGGTGAATGGCCAGAACTGCGCGGCAGGCCACGTGACCAAGCTGAATCCTACCGCCACCTCCATCGTGTGGTCCACCTTTGTGGGAGACAGCAAGGGCGATGGCAGCGACGCGTTATTCTTTACAGGACCCATCCACTTGGATGGGAAGGGGAACATCTATATCATGGGGCAAGAAGCCGGATCGGGTTTCCCATCGGTCAATCCGGTTGAGCCAGCCCCAAGCGGCGGGCAGATGGACGTAATCGTCGCCGAGCTCGACCCCACGGGCGCTAATCTGCTGTTTTCCACGCGCGTTGGGTCCGGCGGGCTCGACACCGCGAGTCCGGCCGGGCTGGCAGTCGACTCTGCCGGCGACATCTATCTCGCCGGCAACAACGGCGGCCCGAACCTGATCACGACTCCCGGCGCATTCCAGACGACCGCCAACAACAACCCCTGCTGCTCTCACGGCTTCGTGGCTAAGATCGCAGCAACCGCCGCGCCGGCGGTCAACGCCGGAGGCGTCTTGAATGCCGGCAGCTACAGCACCGAAGGCGTAGCGCCCGGGTCCATCGTGTCCATCTTTGGCACGGGCCTGGCTGCCTCAACGGCTGCCGCAAGCGCCATCCCGCTCCCGGCCGCGCTGAGCGATGTTACATCCGTGACATTCAACAACATTCCCGCGGGGCTGTACTTTGTAAGTCAGACTCAGATCAATGCGCAGCTCCCGTTTAATGTGCTGCCGTCGAGCCAAGGAGGCACGGTGAACATCGTGGTTGCCCGTGGCGGCGGCACGTCGGCCCCCCAGACTGTGACCGTGACGCCGGCGTCGCCCGGCATTTTCACGACCACTGCGAACGGGCTCGGCCAGGCTTTTGCATACGACAACACCACAGGAGCGCTCGCCGCGCCGGCCAGCCTATCCCTTGGGAGTCTCGCCACGGCCCCGATCTCGATCAGTTCGGGACACGCCTTGATAATCGCGTGCACCGGACTCGGCTCGGTGACCCCATCGATCGATAACTACGTGGCTGCGTCGGATGGCACGTTCCGGAACACGTTGCTGCAGCCGACCGTGTTGATCGGCGGTGTCCCAGCGCAGCCTATCTATTCTGTGCTCTCGCCGCAATTCGTCAGCGAGTATCAGATCGGTGTAACACCGGCCGCCAACACGCCCACGGGGAGCGCGGTGTCCTTACAGATCCGGATTGGCGGCGTGACCACGACGAACCAGGTGACCATCGCGGTCGCCCCGTAAGTCCGGTCCTGGGCGCCGGTCTTACCCGGTTGCCCCATCATACTGGATGCATGGCTTGCTTGCACTTCGTTTAGGCTTTGGCAGCGCCGATTCTAAGAATTCATCTCTCAGAATCTCATGCGGCGTGCCGGTGAAGCGGCAACGGCAGCCTGTCCCGATGCGTTCCAGCAGTCCGTGAGCTTTCATCTTGCGCATGGCGTAGCGAAGTTGGGTGCCCGGTGTTCCGGGGGTGCGTTTGGCCAGCGTGGCAGTGATTCCATATGCGAAGAGCGGGTCCTGGAGGACCCGCGCAGGCCGGGGGCTGCCCCACCACAGGCTGAAGCCTGTGCTACCTTTTCCCCTTGTGTTACCATCCTGTTTCAAACGGGAGCTTTTGTGAAGACCTACGAAGGCAAGGACATCCGGAATGCCGGTGTGGTGGGCCACGGCGATTCCGGCAAGACGACGCTCACCGCCGGGCTGCTCTTCACGGCCGGGGCCACCAGCAGGCTGTTGCGGGTGGATGAAGGCAACACCATCACGGACTTCGACGAGGAGGAGGTGCAGCGCAAAGTCAGCATCTCCACCGCCATCGCCGTGGCCGAGTGGAAGAAGGCCAAGATCAACATCCTGGACACGCCCGGCTACAACATCTTTATCAACGACACGCGCGGCGCGCTGGTGGCGGCCGATGGCGCGCTGGTGGTGGTGGATGGCGTGGCCGGCGTGGAGGTGCAGACCGAGAAGGTCTGGAGCTATTCGAACGATTACAAGCTGCCGCGCGCCGTGGTGATCAACAAGCTCGACCGCGAGCGCTCGTCGTTCGAGCGCGCCCTGACCAGCGTGCAGGAAGCCTTCGGCCGTACCGCCATACCGGTGCAGATTCCCATCGGGGCGGAGCGGGATTTCAAGGGCGTCATCGATCTGATTCGCATGAAAGCCTACACCTACACGCCGGATGGGGACGGCAAGGGCAAGGAGAGCGACATCCCGGCGGACCTGGCGGACGCCGCGCAAGCCGCCCACGAAGCGCTGGTCGAACTGGTTGCCGAGGGCAACGACGCGCTGATGGAAGAGTTTTTCGAGAAGGGCACGCTGCCGGCGGAACATATCCTGGACGGCGTTCAGGCGGGCACCAAGGAGATGCGCCTGTTCCCGGTGCTGTGCTGCTCGGCGCTGCACAACATCGGCACGGACCTGATCCTCAACTTCGTGGTGGACAATCTGCCCGCGCCCACCGAGCGCCAGGTTACCGTGAAGACCAACGGCGAAGAGACCGTGCGCAAGATCGCCGATGCCGGGCCATGCTCGGCCTACGTGTTCAAGACCACGGCCGATCCGTTCGCGGGCCGCATCACCTATTTCAAGGTCTACTCCGGCGTGGTGCGGAACGACGCCAACCTCTCCAACCAGAAGGGCACGGCGGAACGGTTGGCGCACATCGGCGTGCCGGTGGGAAAGACCATCGTGCCAGTCACGGAAGTGCACGCGGGGGATATCGGCGCGGTCGCCAAGCTGAAGGATACGCTCACGGGCGATACCCTGGCCGACAAGGGGGTGGCGTTCGTCTATCCGCCGGTGCAGCTTCCGGAGCCGTCCATCGCCTTCGCCATCGAGGCCAAGTCGCGCCAGGATGAGGATCGCATGGGCAGCGCGGTGCACCGCATCCTGGAAGAAGACCAATCGCTGCGGTTTTTCCGCGATCCGCAGACCAAGGAGTTTCTGCTGGGGGGCAGCGGGCAGCAGCACGTGGAAGTGGTCGCCAGCCGGCTGAAAAGGCGTTACGGCGTGGAAGTCATCCTAAGAGCGCCAAAGATTCCGTATCGCGAAACGATACGGGGCCACGCCGACGTGCAGGGCCGCCACAAGAAACAGACCGGCGGTCACGGCCAGTTCGGCGATTGCCGGATCAAAATGGAGCCGCTGGCGCGGTCCCTCAGCGCCGCCGAACTGGTCCGAGCGGCAGGAGGCTCAGAGGACATTGAAGCCAAGAAAGAAGTCGACGGGATGCTGTATGACCTGCATGGCCGCCGTGTCTGGGCGCTGCGCAACGGCGGCAATTTCGAGTTTGTCAACGAAATCTTCGGCGGCTCGATTCCCAAGAACTATATCCCGGCGGTGGAAAAGGGCATCCTGGAAGCGGCCGGCGGCGGCTTCCTGGCCGGATTCCCTATGGTGGATTTCCGCGTGATACTGTACGACGGCTCGTACCATGATGTGGATTCTTCCGAGTTGGCCTTCAAGCTGGCGGCGCGCAAGGCGTTCAAGAACGCCATGCAGGAGGCCAAGCCGGCGCTGCTGGAACCCATTATGAACGTGGAGATCCAGGCGCCCGTGGAGTACGCGGGCGACCTCATGGGCGACCTCAACGGTCGCCGCGGCCGCATCGCGGGCATGGATACTAAAGGCAATACTCAGTTCATTCGTGCCCAGGCGCCCATGGCGGAAATGCTAAACTACCAGAACGATCTGACCTCCATGACGCAGGGGCGCGGCGCCTTTACCATGGAATTCGATCATTACGATTACGTGCCGGGCCTGCAGGCCGACAAGATTATAGCGGCGGCCAAGGCGGCCAAAACCGGAGAAGAGGAAGAAGAGGAGTAGAATAGAGGGAGACGTTCTGTGTCGTTCGGACACACATATACTCTCGGGTACCCGGTTGACCTTGGCCGGGCAATGCGATAGAGTCTAGGTTTCATTTCGGCTACAACTTCCACTGGCAGCTTGTAAAGCTGTTCGAATCTGTTCGAAGGATCGTTTTAGTGACCAATCGAACCAAGCGATTTGTCTATGTTTTCGCGTCCTCCGCTGCCCTGAGCATTTCGGGCTGCAGCTATAACCAGCAGTCGAAGTTCCAAACAGCGTTTCTCCCTTCGACGCCGCACCCGGCGGCGGCGGAGATCGCCGAACCGCCGGTGCTGGAACCGAATCCCTACCTCAGCGATGCACAACCTGCCCCTTTGCGGCAGATTGTGCAGAGAATGCCGGTTGCGCCATCCGAAGCCGACTTGCTGATGCTGCGCGCCGACCAGGCTTTCCAGCGTGGCAAGAAAGCCTACCAGGCCAACGATACCCAACAGGCGCGCCGGGAGTTCGACGCAGCGGTCGACCTGATGCTGGAGGCTTCGGAACACAATCCCCCGGACCGGCAGGCATTTGAAGCCCGGCTCGACGAGATGGTGGATGCCGTCCATCGCTACGATCTGGCGAGGCTGGGCGCGGGCGCGGACGTGGACGAAGCCCGATTCGAGAAGGCGCCTCTGGAAGACATTCTGCAGATGACCTTTCCGGTGGATCCCAAGCTGAAGGACAAAGTGAAGGAGCAGGTCCAGGCGACTGTTTCCCAGCTTCCGCTCTCGGTGAACGACGCCGTGCTGGGATACATCAATTATTTCTCCGGACGCGGGCGGAGGACTCTGATCGCGGGGCTGGAGCGGGCCGGGCGCTATCGCCCGCTGATCGCGCGCATTCTGCAGGAGGAGGGCGTTCCGCAGGAGTTGATCCACTTGGCGCAGGCCGAATCGGGGTTTTTCCCGCGGGCCATCTCGTACATGGCCGCTGGCGGAATGTGGCAGTTCATGGCGTGGCGCGGCCAGGAATACGGGCTGACGCGGACCGCTTACACGGACGACCGCTTCGATCCCGAGAAGGCCACGCGCGCATCCGCCAGGCATCTGCACGATCTTTACAATATGTTCGGCGATTGGTACCTGGCTATGGCCGCGTACAATTGCGGGCCGGTGGCCGTGGCACGCGCGGTGGAGCGCACCGGATATGCGGACTTCTGGGAGCTGCGCAGCCGCCACGCCTTGCCCGAGCAAACCACCAACTATGTGCCCATCATTCTGGCCATGACCATCATGACCAAGAACGCGGCGGAATACGGGTTGGATGGTGTGGTTCCGGAAGCGCCGCTGGAGTTCGACACCATCGAGGTGGATGCGCCTACACATCTGGGGCTGGTGGCGGATTTAACCGATGCGCCCATGCCGGAGCTGCTGGACATGAATCCCGCGCTGCTGAAGGGTGTGGCGCCGGCTGGGTACGTATTGCATGTTCCCAAGGGAACGGGCAGCGCGCTTTCGGCGTCGCTGCAAATGATTCCCGCCGACCGGCGCGCCTCGTGGCGCATGCATAAAGTGTCGAGCGGCGATACGTTGGCCTCCATCGCCAGGCGCTACGGCATGGCGCCCGGCAGCATCGCCGCAGCCAATGGACTCAAGGAGGCATCACCCGCGGCGGGCGACCGGCTGGTTATTCCCGTGGCGTATCGGCCAACCGCGGCGGCTCCCAAGCGCCCGGTTGCCACGCATCGCGCCAAGGGTCCACGCAAGCGTCCGGCAGCGATCACCCACACCGCTTCCAACCGGGCGTCGCGGGTGTCCCGCGCAGCGGGCGAATAGCTCCACTCAGCTATACTAGGGTCGGCTTTTCAGCCAGCTCTGGCCGCCTAAAAGGCGGCTGCGGGCATGATTGCCCGCCCTCCAGCCTATGTTTTCGACGGTGTGTGAGAAATGAATTAGTGGGGCGGAGTAGGCGCGGTGGGGGGCGGCGTGGTCGGCGGCGGAGTTGGATGCTTCGTGTCGCAACTCGAAGCCACAGGGCAACCCGTGCTGCCAACGCCGGTGCCCGGCAACTGCCCGCGGTACACCATTTGATACGCGGCTTGCTCGGCCCTGCGCAGGACCTCGCGGAATACCGAGTCCTTATCGATGGTGGCCTGGGCCAGCGGCTGGTTGCGGAAGACGCGTACCGATTCGCCCTTGTTCAAGATACGCTCGGGGCCGGGCCGCAGCAGGTGTTGCACGCCAACCTGCCCTTCCTCGACGCTGACCAGGGTGGTGTCGTCCTCGTCTTCAACGGCTACGTCGAAGATCGTGCCGCGCACCGAAATGACCGCGGTCGGCGTCCGCACACGGTTGTAGTTGGGCTGCCCGCCCAGCTTCTGAATGTGGACCTTAACACGCCCCAGCAGGACATCCAGCAAGTCCCTCCAGGAGCCCAGATTCTCGCGGAAGACCACGCGCGCGTTGGGGAAAACTTCGAAGGTACTGCCATCGGAAACCTGAAAGACCGCGAAACCGTCTGGTCCGGTGATGACGATCTGGCGCGGTTGCACCGCATCGCCGACATTCAGCACCCAGGGGGCGTCGTCGCGCAGCACGGAAACCTGGCCGGTCAAGGTGATGACTGTGGCCGCGCCGCTTTCGGCGTGGATCGGGACAAGATAGATGCACGCCGCCGCCCACAGCAGCCAGCGCGCCGTCCTGTACGATCTACGCGAAAACATGAAACAACCTTCGTTCCGCCAGCACCATCTTACTGTAATGGTGCATTTTGAAACCTTAGTCTAGCACCAAAGATGCAAAGCAACTGGCGCGCCGAACTGAAGTTTTATACAAATTCCGCCGATTCAACTCTTTGGGATAGGCGTGCGGCTCCGGATAGGTTAAAATAGGACTCGGCTGTGTGTCACAAAGGAACAGTTTCGCAGTGGCGTTATCTTTTGGCAGTGGTATTGTCTGTCGGGGCGGCCGGCATTCTGGCGGGGCAGACCGCTCCGGTAGAGTGGCGCCACATTGGCAACCCGTCCATGGAAGTGGGGTTGGCTTCGCCGGCTACCGGACCGGTCGAGGCCGTCTGGTATTCGCCTGACGGCGCACGGCTCTATGCCCGGACCCGTGCCGGACGCGTTTTCGAAACCATTGATTTCGAAAGCTGGACACCTGCCCTGGGAGCTTCGGAACCGGCCGTTCCGCCTCCGCCCGCCGTGGATCGCATGCCCGAGCCCGGCGCGAAGGTGGCCCTTTCCGCCGCCGCTCCGGGACGCCTCTACGCCCTCGGAACACAACTCTACCGCTCCGACGATGGCGGCCGCGCCTGGGTGAACCTGACGGCTTTCCACAATCAATCGATTATTGGGCCGGCCCAGCGAAGTGTGGCGGTCTCTCCGGAAGACGCGGACCAATTGGCGGTGGCCAACGACTTCGGCGTCTGGCGATCGATGGATGGTGGCTTGTCGTGGTCCGGGTTGAATCTGCGTTTGCCCGCCCTGCCGGCCAGCCGTATTCTGGCCACCCCCGGAGGTATGCATGGTACGCGCATTCTCGTGCGGGGACTGGGCGCGATGGAGTTGGCCCCCGGCGCGGAAGCCTGGCAGCCAACATCCGATGCCCAGATTCAGGCCGAAGACACGGCAGAGGCAAATGCTATGCGCCGCGCCTCGCAGGCGCTGGGAACACGCATCACCGCCGTGGCTTTGGCAGGTCAGACGTTTTACGCGGGCGCGGCGGATGGCCGCATGTGGGTCTCGCTGGACGCGGGCGCAAGCTGGACCGCCTCGCCGCGGACTGGCGCGAACGGGCCTGTCGAGCGATTCTTTGCCGATTCCGCCGAGCCGCGCGTGGCTCTGGCGGCAGTGGGCGGCACTGGCGCCCACGTGTTGCGTACCACGAATAGCGGTGGATTCTGGGACGACCTGACTGCCGACCTGCCAGACGCTCAGGCCCACGGGGTGACCGCCGAGCGCAGCGCCGGTGTGGTCTACGTCGCCACCGATAAGGGCGTCTTCTTCGCCGCTGCCGACCTGGAGAATGCCGGCCCGGTCGCGGTAACCTGGACACCCATTTCCAAGGGGCTTCCGGCGGCTCCGGCGACCGACGTGAAACTGGATGCCAACGGCTATCAACTTTATGCCGCTTTGGATGGCTACGGAGTCTACGCCACGGCCGCCCCGCACCGCTTGCGCGCTCTACGCCTGGTGAACGCAGCGGACTTCAGCACGCGCGCCGCGGCGCCGGGATCGCTGATCAGCGTGGTGGGTGGGCGGGTCAGCGCGGCCACCGCCGGCACACTCAGCTTTCCGGTGCTGGCCGCTTCGGAAACGGAGTCGCAGATTCAGGTGCCGTTTGAAGCTTCGGCCGCCAATTTCTCCCTGGCCCTGGCGACCGGTGCGGGAAGCTTCACGCTGGGCCTACCGGTGCAGGCCGTGTCGCCGGCTATTTTCGTGAACCGCGACGGCTCGCCGATGGTCCTGGATGGAGACAGCGGTCTGATGCTGGATGCCCGCAACACGGCGCATTCCGGCACGCGCCTGCAGATCCTGGCCACCGGACTGGGCAGGGTGCGGCCGGACTGGCCTACGGGGGTAGCTGCGCCGCTGGAGAATCCGCCGGAAGTGGCGGCGACCGTCAAAGCCTATTTAGACCGCGTGCCGGTGCAGGTTACGCGCGCGGCTCTGGCGCCGGGTTACATCGGGTTCTATCTGATCGAGGTGCAATTGCCGGCGCTGGTCAATGCAGGCGCGGCGGAGTTGTACATCGCCGCGGACGGGCAGGAAAGCAATCGGGTGCAGGTGGTTTTGGAACCGTAGTTGCGGGGGCGGCCTGAGAGGCCGCTGCAGGCCGAGGGCCTGCCCCACAATGAAAAGGGCCCCACAAGCGGGGGCCCTTGTTCCACAGAAATTTGGGCAAATCTGGAATCTAGACTCTGGCCACGTTCTCGGCCTGCAGTCCCTTGGGCCCCTGCTTCACCTCGAACTCTACCTCCGCGCCTTCATCCAGGGAACGGTAGCCGTTTGCCTGGATGGCCGAAAAGTGTACAAACACGTCATCGCCGCTGCTTCTCTGGATGAAACCATAGCCCTTGGCGGCGTTAAACCATTTCACGATGCCTTTTTCTCTCACTACTTCTTCTCCTGATTCATTGTTCGCCCCGGCTCCAAAAAAGAGACCCAAGATGAGCTCCAAAAACGAAAAAGCTACGAGCGGATGCTCGTAGCTCTCTGGACTTTCGGTGGCGCGGAACAAACAACCATTTCTAACTTTGCACTTGGATTATCGCAGATGGCAATCCCGCGGTCAAGTCCAATGTGGTAGCTGTCCAATGTGGTAGCCGCAGAATTGTCTTTGAATCGTCAGCCGGCGCTAGCTGAGGTGAAGCTGGGTAGTCCCTTCCGGAGCGGCCACCCAGGTGTGCGCGGCACGGTCGTGAATGGCCCGATACACGGGACTGCGGTGCAGCACCACCAGATGAGCGCCGAGTCTTTGACCAGCGTGCGGCCAGCCGCCTGTAGCGGGGTCGGCCGGCCTGCCTGCGAGGTGTGAGACAGATTGAAAAGAACGAAGAGAACGCCGGCAAGGCCGCCTGCGGCCGGCTTCGTCAGGATGGCCTCTACTAGTCCCAGAACCCCGCCGATCGCCAGAACCATGAAAACAGAATCGATGAAACGAGCCATGTAACGGACGCCCAGCAGGCCCTCGGTGGTCAAACCGGCGGGCACTCGGACTTCATCGTCGGACATGGCCTTCAGTATGCCACACTAGGAAAACGCATGAGTTTTCTGGACAACCTCGAAAGCAACCTGGAGAGCATGGAATCGCGGGAGGAGCGCGGCGATCGAGACAGCCGCGACGCGAAATCGCGGGATGCCGAACGTGCGCGGGCGCAGGCTTCCGCGGCGTGCGCGGAGCAGCTCAGGAAGAGTCCGTACGCGGCGGAGTTGCTGAAGCAGGCGACCCGGCTCGGGCATGCCATGCGCACCAAGGTCCACCTGGCTTGGCTGGGCACGACGTTGCGGCTCGAAGCGCGCGCATGCAAGCTTGAACTGCGACCCACGCCGGAGGGCGTGGTCGCCGCATTCATCGAGAGTAACGCCGAGGTGCGCAGCGTACCCGTGGATCTCGCCGGCAATCCGGAGAGCCTGGCGCGCGAGTGGCTGGCGTCGCTGCCGCCGGTTCTAGCGGCGCCGGCCGAGGCGGAATTGGACTAGGGCGAGTTAACGCCAAGTAGAGGAGGCCCGAGCGATTCGATTTTTCCGGGGTACACATGCGGACCGCATATCAGTCCGCGCGGGGGCGGCAGGTACATGGGATACAGTCCGTCGCAGAAGAGCGTGAACCGGATCAAGCAGAAGGTGGGTGAACTGCTGGATCGCCGCCGTCGGAAAGCCGGATGCCCGAAATGGGCACGTCCGGTTTGATGAGCGGGGATGGGAAACGGGGCGGCCAGTTGCGTCAGTACCCGCGCCTATGCTCGACTCTACCCCGCGCGGGATAAATCCCGCCCCACGTACCCTACTCGTTGCGCAAGGCGACCATGGGATCCACGCGCGTAGCTCGCAGCGCCGGCAGAAAGGAGGCGAGCGCGGCCACCAGCGAGAGGAACGCCGCCGCGGACGCGAACGTGAGCGGATCGGAGGCGCTGACATTTACCAGCATTCCGCCGACGATGCGCGACGCCGCCAGAGCGACGACGCTTCCGGTGAGCAACCCCGGAACGATTAATCGGAATCCCTGCCGCAGTACCAGGCCGACCACGTCGCCGGGCCGTGCGCCCAGCGCCATGCGAATACCCATCTCCTGCGTGCGCTGGCTCACCGCGTAGCTCATGACGCTGTACAAACCGATGGCCGAAAGCAGCAGTGCGATGCTGCCCACCACGCCCAGAAAACTGGCCGCGACGCGCTGCGCGAATAAGGATCTGGTAGTGGCCTCGGACAACAACCTGGTACTGAATACCGCGTCCCGATTGAGCGCCAACGCCTCCTGACGCAGGACGGGAGTCATCCGCGACGGGTCGCCAACGGTCTTGATGAAAATCGAGAAGTTCAGTCCGGGCTTGAACCATTGGCGGAACGGTATGTAGAAGAACGGTGTGGGGCCCTCGATAGGCGTGTGATATTTGCTGTCCTTCACCAGCCCCACCACGGTCATTGGGGTGCCCTCGCACTGCACCTTGCGGCCGATGGGGTTTCCACCTCTGAAGAACCGCCTGGCGAAAGTTTCATTGACTATGATCACCCGAGGAGCCTTGGCCTCATCGCGCTCGGTAAAGTCGCGGCCTTCGAGCATCCGGATGCGCAGCAGATTGAAGTAGCCAGGCGGAACAGTGGCGCGATGGATCATCATCTGCTCATTGGGGGCGGGTGTGTAGCCCTCGACGTTGAGCTGGTGCCATGGAATGGAGCCGGTCCCGGAGGCCGTGGACATCGGGGTGACATCGGAGTAAGTCACGCCGATCACTCCCGGCTTCGACTCCAGCCGCTCGCGGAGGGTCCGGCAGAAGTCCCGCTGCTCCTCCGCCGTGTAACCCGCGTACGAAAGATAGAATTGCGACACGGAGATATTGGTCTGGTCAAATCCCGGCTGGATACCGCTGGCGTTCCTGAAACTGCGATAGAACAGCCCGGCACCGATGAGCGCCACCATAGCCAGGGCCATTTCGCAGACCACCAGCAGACCGCGCAGGCGGTGCGAGCCGGAACCGGCGCCTGCGCTGCGGCCGCTTTCCTTGAGCGTTTCATTCAGGTTGGAACAGGCGGTGATCAGGGCCGGAGCTGTACCGGATAGCAGTGTCGCCACGACGGTAATGAGTAACGTGAAACCGAGGGTCGGCAGGTTCAATCCGCCGCCGACATCCAACGGAATATCGCTGGCAGGAGACATGAGAAGCAGCACCGGTCCAATCCACAAAGCCAGAGTAATCCCGGCCACCGCGCCGCCGGCGGCCAGCAGCATGGTCTCGATTAGAAGCTGCCTCGCGAGACGCGAGCGCTGGGCTCCCATGGCCAGCCGGATACCGAGTTCCCTCTGGCGGGAGACCGCGCGGGCCAGCAACAGGTTGGCGACGTTGGCGCAGACAATCAGCAGGAGCAGCAGCGAGAGCGCCATCAGAATCCGGAGCGGTTGGAGTAGCATGCCCTGCGCGCCGAGGTGCCCCTTCCAAATCGGCGTCACCGTGAGGTCGACCCCACGGTTGGTGGCGGGGAACCAGGTGGCCATCCGTTTGCCCAACGCGGAAACTTCCGCGCGCGCCTGCTCGATAGTGACGCCGGGCTTCAGCCGCACAATTGTGGAAGTCTCGTCGCGGGTCCCACGGTAGTGCAGGGTGCCATCGCCGGTGCCCATCGCGGTGGCCATGGCGACCGGGACCCAAACGTCGAAAAGCACGCCGGCGAGGGTGCCGTGGAACCCCTGGGGCGCCACGCCGACTATGCTCAACGGGCGGCGGTTCAGGCGGATGGTTTTGCCCAATACCTTGGGATCGCCGCCGTACCGGGTCTGCCACATGCTATAGCCGATCACGGCGACCGGGGCGCCGCCTTCCTGGTCGCGTCCTTCTTCGGGCAGAAACGTGCGGCCCAAGATGGGCTTGACCCTCAGCACATCGAAATAGTTTTCCGAGACCAGTTCGGCCCAAGCTCGGGCCGTTCTCCCGTCGGCCCCCACGCTGAGGGGGGTGAAGCGTCCGAGGGCCACACCCGAGACCAGTTTCAAACTGCGGCGGTAGTCGCGGTAGTCGATGTAGGAGGTGTTGACCAGAAACTCTCCGCTGGGGGTCACGGTTTCAATAAGGGCGAGTTCGCGCGGATCGCCGACACCCGGGAAGGGGTGCAGCAGGACGGAATCGATCCAACTGAACACCGTCGTGTTCACCGCGATGCCCAGGCCGAGTGTGAGTATGGCGACAAGCGTGAACCAGGGGCTGCGCCGCAGGATCCGCCATCCGAACGCGACGTCCTTCATCATGGTAGGCATAGCGATATTGAGATCTGCAAATCGAATTCCAATTGTAAGTCCGCGCAAACGCGCGAGATGTCGACGGGCTGGTTGTCCGGTTGTGGGAAGAAGCCGTCCGCAGCCGGGCGCCACCAGCCACCAGTCACCAGCCACCAACCACGGCGAGCGAAGCTCGCCCATGTGCCTGCGCGTCACACCTGTGCCAACTCCACCTGTTGTACGCGCCCTCCGCATTGGCTAGAATGGATTTTTGCTCAATCTGCGACCTGGCTTAGCCCGAGTGAAACTGTTTCCCGGAATTCTACGTCTCCGTAACAGCGCAGAGTGGAAAGGTATGTTTTCATGATTTGTTACAGGCGCGCCTGCCTGTCGATTGCCGTTCTTTGCTTCTGCGCAGCCATAGCTCCCATCGCGTGGGCTCAGAATCCGCCGCAGCAACCACCGCCCGCTCCGGCGACACCGCCGGCGCAGGAAAAGAAGCCGCAGAATCCGTTTGAAGCCGTGCCCGAAGCGGCCCAGCCCCAGCAGGCCAAGCCGGCGCAGCCAACCCCACAGCAGCCCGCTCTGGAAGCTCCCAAACCCGCGGAGCAGCCCAAAGCGCAGCCCGGCGGGCAAGTCATCGAAGCCATCGTGTTCACGGGCGCGCGCCGCGTGCCGCAGGATACCCTGCGCGCCCTCATCGCCACCAAGAAGGGCGATATCTACAACGAGGACGACCTGCACCGCGATTTCATGGCGCTCTGGAACAGCGGACGCTTCGACGATATCCGCATGGAAACCGAGCCGGGGACAGCCGGCGGCCTGATCGTGCGTTTCGCCATCACGGAGCGCCGTGTGGTGCGCTCCATCAAGTACGAGAACGTCAAATCCCTCACCGTCTCGGAAATCCTGGATCGCTTCAAAGAGCGCAAAGTGGGCCTCTCGGTCGAGTCGCAGTACGATCCCAACAAGGTACAACACGCGGCCGTGGTGATTAAGGAATACCTGGCCGAGCGCGGCCGGCAGTTCGCCACCGTCGAGCCCGAAGTGCGCCAGGTCCCGCCCTCCTCGCTCGAAATCGTTTTCAACGTCAACGAAGGTCCTAAGATCAAAGTCGGCAAGATCACCGTCGAGAACAACCACGCCTTTACCCAACGGGAAGTGATCCGCGCCATGAAGAACTCGCACGGAATCGGCATTCCTTACTCCATCCTGTTTGAAAATATCTTTGCTTCAACTTACGATTCCTCGAAGCTCGAAGAAGATAAGGAACGCGTCCGCGACGCGTATCAATCCAAAGGCTATTTCATGGCCAGGGTGCTCGACCAAAAAACGGAATTGGTCAATACCGGCGGGCATGGCTTCAAGCTTCCCCTGATCCACGAGAACAATCCCGGCAAGGCCATGAATATCGCCCTGCCGGTCGAGGAAGGCCGCTTGTACCGCCTGAACAAGATTACCTTCGTGGGCGTCAAGCTATTCCGCACGCCGGAAACGCTGATGCGCCCATTGTTCGGCATGGCCGAAGGCGATCCCTTCTCCACCGCCAAGCTGCGCAAGGGCATCGAGAATCTGCGCAAGCTCTACGGCGAGTTCGGCTATATCGATTTCGTGCCCGAGCCGAATTTCGACCCCCTGCCCAACACCGACAAGATCGACCTCACGCTGACCGCGGACGAGGGCAAGCAGTTCTTCGTCCGGCGCATCGATTTCTCGGGCAACGCCACCACGCGCGACAAGGTCATCCGCCGCGAGATCATGCTGGATGAGGGCGACATCTTCAACAACCGCCTCTGGGAGTTGAGCATCCTGCGCCTGAATCAGCTAGGCTATTTCGAGGCGTTGAAAGCCGAAGAAGCCGCCGACATCAAGCGCAACACCCAGACCAGCACGGTGGATATCACCCTGAAGGTCAAAGAGCGCGGCAAGAACACCATCGGCCTCAATGGGGGCGTCTCCGGAATCGCCGGCAGCTTCGTGGGCTTGAACTACGCCACCAACAACTTCCTGGGATTGGGCGACACGCTTTCCATCAGCTCGCAATTGGGTACGCGCATGCGCAGCGTGTCCACCGGCTTCACGGAGCCGTACTTCCTGGATCTTCCGCTGCAGGTCGGCGTGGAAGCCCACCTGACGCGCTTCGATTACAACCAGGGCCGCGAGGCTTCCATCCTCGCCGGACAAAACCTGATCCCGCTGTTCAACGCGCTCGGCTCGCAAAACCTGCTGAATTACATCCAGACCGGACATGGCTTCTCGGCGTCGATGAGTTATCCGTTGCGGCGCAGCTTCGCCCGCCTCGGCATCACCTACGGCTACGACATCTCCAACGTGAAGACGGAGACCACCGCCGCGACCTCCTACTTCGATTACATCAATTTCAACGGAATCGTCGGCCCGAACGCCCTGCAAGGGATTCGCACCAGCCGCATCGTGCCCTCGTTTACGTACAATACCGTGAACCATCCCATCACGCCGACCGGCGGCAAGAGCCTGTTTATCTCCACCACCTTCGCCGGCAGCATTCTGGGCGGCAATGTCAACACCATCCAGCCCGTCATCGAGGGCAAGTACTTCAAGCCCGCGCCCTGGCATAAGTCGAACATCCTGGCTTTTCACCTGCTGGGCTCGATGATCACCGGTTACGGCGGCAAGGAGATCCCTCCCTTCTCCCGCACCTATATCGGCGGCGAGCAGGACATTCGCGGCTTCCAGATTTGGGGCATCAGTCCCATCGCCTTCATTCCCAGCGAAGCCACCGTCAACGTGCTGAACAACGACGGCTCGCAGCGCAACCAGCTCATCAACGGCGTCGCCACCAACGTGACCATGAACATTCCGGTCTACCAGCTCGCCTTCCCCGGCGGCGATACGCACGTGGTCGGTAATTTTGAGTACCGCATCCCGATCTTCGGACCCGTAATCCTGGCGATTTTCGCGGACGCCGGTATCGATCGAATCCTGCGTCCCGGCCAGTTGAACATGGATCCCAGCCGCATCGATTATTTGAATAACGAATACCCCACCGCGGGCTTTCAAGGGAAGGCCATCGTGTATCCGGGTACGCAGAAACCGCGCATGTCCACCGGCCTGGAGTTGCAAGTGCTCCTGCCTGTGGTGCAGGCGCCTTTCCGCGTCTACTGGGCGTACAACCCGCTGCTGGTGCGGGAGTATTTGCAACCGCCCATCGTGTATGACCGCTCGGTCTTTCCCAACGCGGCGACGTTCGACAACGCCATTCTGTCCTATGGCAACGCCTACCCGTTCCTGGAGCAGCACGATATGTTCCGCTTCACCATCGGCCGCACGTTCTGAAGGCGCGGCCCCCGACGCTACTTGTTGCAATATGTTAGTATCGAAACAAATTCAAGGAGTTTCAGCTTGACAAAGAATTGCGTTTTTCTTCCCGCCATCGCTCTGGGGGCAGCCTTGCTGGCCCAGGCCCAGACCGCGGCGCCGCCGCAGACCCCGCCTCAGGCCAAGGTCGGGATCATCGCGTTCCAGAACGCCATCATCGCCACCAAGGACGGGCAGAAGGCGGCCGCCGACCTGACTGCCAAATTTGGGCCCAGAAAAGGCGAGCTGGAGAAGAAGCAGAGCACCATCGCGCAACTGCAGGACCAGATGCGCAAGGGCAGCAACACCATGAGCGAGGAAGCCAAGCAGAAGCTCGCGCGTGAAATCGATCAGACCACCAAGTCACTGAACCGCGAGACCGAGGATGCGCAGGCGGAGCTCGATCAGGAGCAGAACAGGATCACGCAGGAGCTGGGGCAGCGCATCATGGCCGTGATGGACAAGTACGCCAGGGACAACGGCTACACCTTGATCCTGGATGTGAGCTCGCAGCAGTCGCCGGTGTTGTTCGCCGCCAGCGGCACCGATATCACGCAAGACGTGATCGCCCTGTACGACAAGAACTCGCCATCGGCAGCGGCGCCCGCCAAGCCAGCTACACCGCCTCCGGCCGCCGCCAAGCCCGCCACTGCGCCGCCCAAGCAGTAGGGCAGCCTTGGGAGGACAGGCCGCCCGGGCTTTCCGAGTGGTACTCTGGCAGAGGGTGCCATGAAACTTCTTGGCGCAGTCTTCGTCGCGTTTCTAGCCTTTGGGCCGCTTTCCGCCCAATACCGGTCCGCCGGTGGTTTTGGCGGCGTCTCCGGCTGGCGCTCCAAGCGCGGCACGGGCCACGGCTCCCGCCGCGGCAATACCTCCGGCGTTTACGCTTACCCGGTCTACATAGGCGATTATGGTTATGGCTATGCTTACGGTTACGCCCCTGTGCCGCCGGATCAGCCGCCGTCCAACGTCACCGGGGATAATCCGCCGGCGCAACCGCCCGTGACGAGCAACCAGTACTTCGGCCCGGCCCCCGCCGATCAGGGACCGCCGCCGGACGCCGCGGCTTCCAACTTCCATTTCTATCAGGCGCCCTCGAACAACGATGCCGCCCCCAGCGATGCGTCCTATTACCTGATCGCGTTCAAGGACCACACCATCTACTCGGCCGTGGCCTACTACACCGAAGGCGACACGCTGCACTATTTCACCTCGGGTAACGTCCACAACCAGGTATCCGTGTCGCTGGTGGACCGCCAGTTAACCGAGCAGTTGAATCGCGAACGGAACGTGGACGTGCGGTTGCCGCAATAAGCAAAAAGCAACCACAGATGCACACGGATAAAACCGTTCCTATCTGCGTGGTTTGGCGTGTATCGGCGCGATCCAAGCAAGAAGAAGTAGCCGGAGGTGGACACGGATAAACTTACAGAAATGCGGCTCGGCGATCAGGCGATCCGGTATGACCGCAAAAGAACGCAGCACGTTTACAGCGGTCTCGATAAGGGGGGCGCCGATGAATGCGGCTGCATCTATTGCCAGAATGTCGCAGCACAGCGTGACTCCGCCTCCCCGGACTCGTTTAACATCGAAGGAGGAAAGTTTACTTACGGCGGTTGGTTCTACTTCATTGGCGAAATGATCGAAGCGGGAGAGAACCCCACATAGTTAGACGGGTTCGGATATTGGTTCACTACAAACTGTCCCGATGCGCCCGCGTTCCATGGCCGACCGTTGCTCGCCGTCGAGTTCGTCACGGCGATCGACGGGATGCTTGCCGTTCGGCCAGAGTGAGCCGTTACCCCCCCCCATCACCCATCACCTTGTTTTATCCGTGTGCATCTGTGTGCATCTGTGGTTCCATGCTTTTTGCCAGGCGTTTCACGAACTCGACGTCGCCTTCCAGAAAATCGAACTGCGTCAATTCGCCCGGCGCGACCCAGCGGATCTCCTCGAACACGCAATTGCGCGGCTCGCCCGAGAAATCGCTCACCGCGTAGAAGATCAGCAGAATCGGGCTTTTGCCGGGGTAGCGGAACTCGTAGCGCTGCGCCTCGTCCCCGATGCGCGCGCGCACGTCCAGCTCTTCCTCTAGCTCGCGGCCGAGCGCTTGTGGCGGGCTCTCGCCCACTTCGACCTTGCCGCCCGGAAACTCCCATTTCAGCGCATGCGCCTGGGCCGCGGTCCTGCGGCAAATCAGGATGCGCCCGCCGCGCCGAATGATCGCCGCCACGACCGTAGTCAAGTCAGGCCAGCTCCAGCGCCTTGAACCGCTCCAGCTCCGCGGCCGGCAACTCCGGCAGCTTGTCGATCCGCTGCCGGAACCATGCCCAGGGGATATGGAAGAGCTGCACGCTGGGCTGGAACTTGGAGCTGTCCTGGATGAAGCAGCTATGCGTACACCAGCAGTTCGCCTCGGGGATGGCACGCACTTCCGTGCGCATCGCCTCCGACTGCAAAGCGCGCCGCACGTCGAAATCGAAGTCCGCCAGATCTCCCACGATCCCGCGCATCTCGCAGGCGCGGAAGCGGCCGTTGTGATCGATCACGATGGAGGTCTCGCCAGCCGTGCAGGGCATTGGCCATTTCCGCGGCGATTCCAGACACTGCTCGTGCAGATCGAAGTGGAAGCGCAGGTTGCCCAGGTAATACATCTTCGCGAAATGCCGCACGCCGGGCGGCAGGTGCGCGAAAAGCTTGCCGGCATAATGACGATGGAACGGCATGAGGCGGCGGTGCAGGGCGGCTACGCCCTCTCGCGTGAGTTGCTTCAGGCTGGGATCGGGCGCGGCGCCGCGCACCACCTCGAAATACTGCCCATCGACATGGGTTTGCTCCATCAGGTGCAAACCCAGCGCGACGATCTCGTTGTAGTTCTCGCGCGTGATCACGGTGAGCACGTTGCGCCGCAGCCGCCGCATGCCCGCATAGCGCCGTTCGGCCTCTTCGATGGTGGCCAGCGTGCGTACGAAATTGTGGGGCACGCCGCGGATCGAATCGTGCGTGTTGGCCAGCCCGTCGAGCGACAAGTTCAGGTCGATGGCCGCGTCCGGGCAAAGCTCCAGCATGCGGTCCATGGTGCGGAAGATCTTCTCTGACAGGAGGCCGTTGGTCGGCAGATTGATATTGCGCACCCCGTTGCGCCGGACGAACAGCGCCACGATTTCGGCCAGGTCCGCGCGCAGGAAGGGCTCGCCGCCGGAAAGCCACAGCTTGCGGAAGGGCGGGGCGGTGGCCGAGATGCGCTCGATTTCCGGCGTCGTCAAATCGTCGGGGCTGTTAAGCTTGTCAAAGTAGAAGCAGGTGCGGCACAGCGAATTGCAGCGCGACGTGACAAACAGGAATAGCGAGTTGAACTCCCGTGCGCGCACGCGTTCGGTGAGGATCGGGAAGTACTGCCGCATTAGAATTATTGGACCATAAATGTATTCCGCGCGCCTGCTCGATCATTTCCAAAACCCGCGTAACGTGGGGGAACTGCCGCCGCCGGCGGTGACCGTGGAGGTGTCGAATCCGGTCTGCGGCGACGTTCTGCGGCTATCGGTCGAGTTCCGGGACGGCCGCGTGGCCGAGGCCCGCTTCAAGACGCGCGGCTGCACGGCCTCCATCGCGGCCGGCTCCGCGTTGACCGAATGGTTGCTCGGCAAGGCGCCGGCGGAGATTGCCGGCCTCCGCGCGCTCGATGTCGAGAACGCGGTGGGCGGTCTCAGCGCCGAATCCAAGCACGCGGCACGACTTTCGGTGGACGCCGTCCGCGCCGTGCTGCAGTTCATCGTGGGGCGGGCGTCCACGCCTGCGGCGGGTCTCCAGACCCGCCCTTTCTCCTAATACGCGGCGAGGCGGCCTGAGAGGCCGCCGCAGGCTGAGAGCCTGCCCCACGCTACCAGTCCGCGTAGGGAGTGCCGTCCAGCCCCGTCTTATCCGATCCGCTCTTCACGTCGAAGATCCCCGGCTCGGTCTGATCGACGCTTTGCAGCGCATCTTCCTGAATGGTGTGCCAGGTATCGTTCGAGCTCGTCATGGGATCGATGGGGATGTCGCGCAGGTAACCACCCGCCACCAGATCCTGGAGCGATTGGGGCGCCTTCTTTTTGTCGTAGGTATACTCGTCGATCACCTGCCGCAAGGTGAACAGGTTACTCTTGAGTACGCTCTCTTTCGACCGGATGATCGCTTTTTGATACTGCGGAATGGCGAGAGACACCAGGATCACGATGATCGCCATGACGATCATCAGCTCCACCATGGTGAAGCCGAACTCGCTGCGGCGCAACCCGCGTTCCCTACCAGTCGGAGTAATTGGTTCCATCCGGCGCCTTGTCCGTGCTCTTGGTATAAACATCGAAGACGTTCTGCCCGCCCCAACTGTTGGAGGTCGGGTCATCCTTGGTGCTGCGCATGCCCCAGTCGATGGAGTTGGTGAAGGGGTCCTTGGGGATGCGTCTCAGAAATCGAATCTTTTTGTCCACTTGGCCTTGCAGCTTGACGCCTTCCACCAGGGTCTCCAACTTGTCCGGGTAGTTATCGGTATCCATCTTCTGCTGGCCGAGATAGCCGGCATCGGCATAGTCTTTGTATTTGTCGATGGCCGCGCGGATTTCGCGCTCCGCCCAGCGCAGTTCCTTCTCGCGCTCGATGCGGACCCTGGAACGGGCCAGGGGCACGGCCATGGTGGTCAGGATCAGCATGATCGAGAACGCCACTACCAGCTCTACCAGAGTCAGTCCTCTCTGATTCTTGCGTCGCATACCTTATCTCACGTTGACTGTCAGCAGCGGCGAAGAGTTGGCTATGGGTTGCCCTTGCGAGTTGCTGGGGCTGAAGGCTGGCGCGGAAACGCTGGTCGCGCCGCGCGCCAGCGTAGTGAACGAGAGCGTGACCAGCATGCCCGAGCCGGTGATGCCGCCGGTGCCCGGAAGGCGGTTCAGGGTGATATCGGCCTCCCCGGTGTCGTTTTGAATGTTCTTGGTGAAGGTGGCCTGCTGGCCGTCGCTGGCCATCAGGTTGCCCTGCGCCACGTCGTTGAGCTTCAGCACCTTGGGATCGAACTTGATCTGCAGGGGCGCGGAAAACAGGTCCGTGGCATTGGCCATGACCAGGTTCACATTGAACGATCCGCCCATCATGGTCTCCACCTGTGCCGGCACAAAGTTAACCGACGCGTTGGCTTGCGGCACGGCCGGCGCGGACGGCGGCGCGTTCGGAGTGGACGTCGTGGCGGACGGGGGAGCGTTGACCTGCGGCACGGTGGCTGGCGGCGCGGCCGGCGCCAATGGAGCGGCGGGCGGGCCGGGAGCGCTCGGAGTGGCGCTCTTGGGTGCCGGCTCACCGTCTGCCTGCGGCGGATGCGCGTAGTTCAGTTTCACCACCGTGGCATTACCGACCGCGATGCCGCGCATCTCTTCTTCGGTGTAATCGGGCCGCCGCACGATGTGCGGAATCAGCGCAATCACCAGTTCCTGCGAGCTCTTACTGACCTGCTTGCTGCTGAACAGCCATTTGATCACCGGGATGCTGGAGAGTCCCGGAATGCCCGTCAAGGTGGTGCTGTCCGAACTCTGCTTCAGCCCGCCCAGCAGGTTGACTTCGCCGTCCTTCATGCGGATATCGTGGATCACTTTTTCCTGGGCGATGATGGGCTGCGAGATGCCGCCCAAATTCACGTAGCTCTGCACACTCGAAATCTCGACCTCAATGTGCATCGATATTTCGCCGTTGTCGTGCACCTTGGGGGTCAGATCCACGTTCACGCCCACATCGATGAAGGTGAACTGCGTGTTCACCAGCGGGTTGATGCCAACGCCGCCGACGCCCGGCTGGAAGCTTCCGGAAGCGATAGGCTCCTTCTCGCCGATCTTCAGCGTGGCCTTCTGGTTGTCCACCGACCGGAGTTGCGGAGATTGCAACACGCGCGTACCGCTGTCGCTCAGCACCGCCTGCAACATCCCGGACGGCAGGACCGTGGAGAAATCGTTTGTGCCCACCTTGCTGAGGAGGGCGAGCGGGACGGAAGCCGAGGTAGAGGTGGTGGTCGACCCGGTGGTCGCAGTGATGCCCGTAGTATTGGTGGTCGGAGTGGAAGTGGAGGCTGTGGTGGAGGTGGAAGAACTCGGAGTACTGATGGTGGAGCGCGGCGCAAAGTTCACCGGAATGCTCAAGCTGCTCAGGGCCGCACCCAAAGTGCGCGTCATATCGCTCGAGACCTGAAAGACCAGCACATCCACCACCACTTCCGACTTGGGCTTGTCCAGGTCGTGGATGATCTTTTCCGCCAGCGCGATGCGATCCGCCTCGCCGCGCGCGATGATGGCGTTCTGCGCGTTATAGACGAACAGGCGCTGAATGTCGGCCACCGAGCGTACCGCGGTCACAATCTCCTGCAGTTCCTGGGGCGTGGTCACGTTGGTCAGATAGAAGACCTTCATCACCTGTTCTTCGTAGTCGCGGCGCTTGGTGGTGTTGTCCTGGGTGACGAAGATGGTGTTGCCCGATAGGGGCTTCCAGAAGGCTTTGCTCACGATCGCCAGGTAGTCCAGGGCCTGATACAGAGTGGCGCCCGTGAGCTCGATCGACTGCTTATTGGTTTCCTTGAATTCCGAGTCGAACAAGACATTGATGCCGGCCAGTTTGCCCACCGTCTCGAAGAGAATCTTGGTGGGCTGGCCGTTCATCTTGAGGTTGATGGGCTGCGCGTTGAGCGGGCGCAACTCCGGCACCGACAACATGGAATCCAGCTTCTCTTCCGAGTTGCGTTTAGCCAGTTGGGACGGCGTCAGGCCGCGGGTGTCCGAATCAGCGCCTTTTTTTTTCTCCCGCTCGATCATCTGGACGGTGGTCTTGATCTCCTGCTCCGCCACGCTCGAAGACGGATCCAGGCCATAGGCCTTCTGGAACTCGAGCAATGCCGGCGCCAGCGATCCATCTTTGCGCAGCTTCAGACCTTGCGATACGTGGGCTTGCGATGCCTGGAAGCGGGCTTGATGCACTTCCAACTGGTAGCCGGGGTCGGCAGGGTCCTCGTTGAGAGCTTTGTTGTAGAAATCCAGAGCGCCATCCCAATCCTTGCGCGCTTCCCGGTCCTTGCCCTGGGCCAGGAACTTGTCCCCTTTGCGCGTACGCGCAGCCGCCGGAACCGTCAGGCACCCAACCAGCGCCACGAGCCCGAGCACAGAGGCTAAACTTTTGAAAACAAGATGGTTTCTATGAATTCCAGGCATGCTAGGCATATGGTAAGATTAATAGGCAACCGGGTGCTCCAGGCTACTTCATCTGGATGACGCAGCGGAACTGCCCAGCGTTGAGAGCAAATGTGGCCGGAAAAGAAGCCGATTTCAAGATCCTGAGCGACAACCGTTCGGCGAGCCACAACTATTTTCTGATGGAGCGCTTTGAGGCTGGCCTGGTGCTGACGGGCACCGAAGTGAAAGCCGCCCGCGCGGGCAAGGTCCAGCTTAAAGAGGCCTACGCCGCGATCGAGAAGAACGAGGCTTGGCTGGTGAATGCGCACATCAGCCAATACGCCTACGGCAATCGCGAAAACCATCCGCCGGTGCGCTCTCGCAAGCTGCTGCTGCACCGCAAGGAGATCGACAAGCTGCTGGGCAAAACGCGCGAAAAGGGACTGTCGCTGATTCCGACCAAGGTCTACTTGAAGAAGGGCCGCATCAAGTGCGAAGTCGCGCTGGCGCGGGGCAAGAAACTGCACGACAAACGCGAGACCGAACGCGCCAAGACGGCGGAATCCGAAGCGAGAGCGGCGGTGCGGGCCAGCAAGGCGAGGCAATGAAAAGAAGACAGAAGTCAGAAGTCAGAAGACAGAAGTCAGAAGGCGGCATCCTTATTCTGACTTCTGACTTCTGTCTTCTGACTTCTTCTTCCCGGAGATCCTATGCAAATCACCCTACAACGCCAACCAATTGAAGAAGTGCAAACCAACGCCCTGATCATTCTCGTTTTTCAAAAACGCCGCGAAGACCGCTTGGGCTTGGGAGAGTTGTTCGATGCGGGCGAGATCTCCGGCAAGGCGTTCGAGACGACGCTCGTGCACAACGTGCCGGGTATGCGCGCCAGGCGTGTGCTGGCCGTGGGGGCAGGGCAGCCCGGGAAGTTCAATGCGGCGGAGTTGCGCAAGGCCGTGGGCGCCGCGATACGGCACCTGAAATCGAAGTCCATCACGGATGCCGCTGTTTGGCTCGACGCCGCTCAGACCGGCGCGGACGATGTGGCGGCCGCTGTGGAAGGCGCCATCCTGGGCGATTTCGAAACGGATCGCTACAAGACGGATAAGAAAGACGTCAAGCCGATGGAGCGCTTCACCGTGGCGGTGGCCGAGGGCGGTCCGCAACTTGACGCCGCTGTCGAGCGCGGGCGCATCGTCGCCGAAGCCCAGAACTTCACGCGGGAACTGGCCAATGAGCCGTCCAACCGGCTGACGCCCATGGCGCTCGCCGGAGACGCCCGCCGCATGGCCGAAGAGTTCGGCCTGGAATGCGAGGTGCTGGACCGCGACCGCATGACCCAGCTTGGGATGGGCAGCCTGCTGGGCGTGGCGATGGGCAGCGCCGAACCTCCCGCCCTGATTATCCTGCGCTACCGGCCAGCTACCCCGCACGCTGCGTCCGTGCATCTGGGCCTGGTGGGCAAAGGCGTCACGTTCGATACGGGCGGCATCTCCATCAAGCCGGCCGACGGCATGGAAAAGATGAAATACGACATGTCCGGCGGCGCAGCCATGATCGGCGCCATGCGGGCGCTGGCGCAACTCAAGCCCGCCATTCCCGTCACCGCGCTGATACCCGCCGTAGAGAATATGCCGGGCAGCCGGGCGCAGCGTCCCGGCGATATTGTCACGTCGCTGTCCGGCAAAACCATCGAAGTGATCAACACCGATGCGGAAGGGCGCCTGATTCTGGCGGACGCCATCAGCTACGCGCAGAAGCTGGGCTGCACGCACTTGGTGGATGCGGCCACGCTTACCGGGGCCATCGTGGTGGCGCTCGGGCACATCCATGTGGGCCTGTTCGCCAACGACGATGCGCTGCGCGAGCGCGTGTTGCTGGCGGCGCGCGCGGAGGGCGAAAAGATGTGGCACATGCCGCTGGAGGACGATTACAAGGATTATCTGAAAAGCGTCTTCGCCGACCTGCCCAACGTGGGCGGCCGTTACGGAGGCGCGGTTACCGCCGCCATGTTCCTGAAGGAGTTCGCCGACCCGACGCCGTGGGTGCATCTGGATATCGCCGGCACCGCCTGGCTTGACGACAGCAAGCCGTTCCTGGCCAAGGGTCCGACGGGCGTGCCCCTGCGCACCATGGTGCGGCTGGCCATGGACTGGCAGTGACGGCGGCCGGCTTTTAGCCGGTTCTGGCCGCCTGAAAGGCGACGGTTGGGCCAAATGGAAGAAGAGGCCGTCCGTTGGAGCGTCAAGGTCTCGAAGGACACCGATCTGACGCTCCGCACGTTCCTGGGCGCCCACGGCATGAAAAAGGGCGATATCTCGAAGTTCATCGAGGAAGCAGTCCGCCGGCGCGTGCTTCAGTGCACCATTCAGGACATCCGGGCGCGCAACGCCGATGCCAACCCCGATGAAATCCAGCGCATCGTCGACGAAGCCGTCAGCGAGGTCCGCGCGGAACGCCGCGCCAAAGGGAAGGCTAACAAAGCCTGATGCGCGTGGTCCTCGATACGAACATCATCGTGTCCGCCCTGATCGCCGCGGCCGGCAAGCCCGCCGCTATCATCGACGCCTGGCTGGACGGAAGATTTACGCTCCTGACCTGCGCGGCGCATGTCGACGAGCTGCGGGCCACGCTGCAAAAGCCACGTGGGGCCGAACTCGTCAGACCACACAAGGCCGGCCGCCTGGTCAACCAGGTCAAGAAACTCGCCGAGGACATCGATCCGCTGCCGCGCGTGAAGCGCTCTCCCGATCCCACGGACGGTTTTCTTCTGGCCCTAGCTTGAGGTCAGTCGCCATACGCTGTGGCGAGCCCTGTCGCTGGAGAAGACGAAACGATCGGACAAGCCCTGTAACACGGCGGGGGCTGGAATCAGTGAAAGGCCCTTAGGGCTTTGCGGACGCCGGCTGCCAGAGCTCAATCTTATTCCCATCCAGGTCATAGATCCAGGCAAAGCGACCGTAGGATTCATTCATTCGTTTGGCGTCAATCTTTACTCCCTCTTGTTTTAAGCGGTCGAGCAAAGCATCCAGATCGTCCACGATGTAGTTGACCATGAACGGTGCGGGGCTGGGATCGAAATAGTGAGTGGAGGCGGGAAAAACAGTCCAAACTGTAACGTGTTCCTTTTGCGGGTCGTCGTGTTCGCGCCACGGAAGCATCGCGCCTTGGCCTTTGTCAGTGAGTCCAAGATGCTTCGAATACCATTCGCGCATCTGATCGCGATTAGCGGATTTGAAGAAGACACCGCCGATTCCAAGGATGCGCCCGCGCTGCTCGACTTTGACAGGCGGTTTCGACTCTTCAGGTTGCGGAGATTGCACTTGCTGTCCTCCTTTTGCGCAGGCCGAGATGAGCAACAGCGAGCCGAGCGCGATTGTGCTCCAGGGCATTCCTTGCATTTGTGGATTATACGCCGTGCGAACGCGAACGTCAAATAGCTTAGCGTTGTCGGTAAGCGGCCCTACTGCTGCTGGTCCTTGTCCTTGATGGTCTCGCCCGGACGCAGCAGGCTGGGCGCCTTCTTCTTTTCCTTCTCGGCTTTGGCTTGCTCGGCTTTCTCCGCGTCGCGCTCGGCGGGCGTCAACTCGGCCTCGCGTTCCTTCTTCTCCCTGGCTTGTTTGGCGGCTATCGCCGCGGCGCGCGCGGCGGGGTCCTGCCGCGCCAGGTCCAGGCTGTCGCTGGTCCCGTCGATGGATTGCCGCAGGACGAAATCGTAGCGCGACATGTCTTTCGGCTGGCTGTCCTGGATCTTCTGCAAGCCGAGCAGCATCTCCGACTCGGCGGTGGCCACGGCCGTCAAGCCCAGTTTGATATCCACGTGGCGCTGCAAGGCGTCGTCGGCCACCGTATCGATGGCGTCGATGATGTTGGAGTAATCGTCCAGGGCGTCGTGGATCAGGATCGAGCGGCCGGGCTTCTCCTTGGCCAGCCAGTGATCCACCTGGCTGAGGCGCTGCCGGGCGAAATGAATGTAGAGCGTCAAGCGCTCATTGGGGTCCTGCGCTTCGCGGATCTGGTCCCCCTCGTCCACGGTTAGAAAGTCCCGCTGCTGTTGCGCCGCCAGCGGCGCGGCCAGTAGCGCGCAAACCAGCCAAGCCTTCATTTCTGTTTGCCCTCCAATACCCCCAGGAGCAGATCGTCATGCACCTGCTGGACCTTGGCCTTCACCGCATCGAGCATGGGACGATCCGCCGCGTCCATGGCCTGCTGGAACGAATCCAACCGGCGCAACAGGTCGCGCGTGGAACCCTCGGCGCGCTTAAACCACTTGGGGCTTTTGCGCGGATTCTTGCCCGTCTCATGCAGAGACGTCTCCGCCAACTCCACGGATTCCTGGATTTCCTTGGCGAACGTCTCCACTTGCACATTCTCGCCCTTGGTATAGGCATCGCGGGCCTGGGTCAGCGCGTTGAAGGCATTGTCCAGCGCCAGCGCCGACCGTTTCCCCAGGTTGGGCTCGGCTTTGATCTCCTGGAGACCGGCGCGCAGCACGCCGCTCACAAGCACGATCGCCAGCAATAAGCGCGAGGTCACCGTTTGCTCAACTCCCTGTCGAGCAGCTTGGCGCGCTGCCGCGCCTTCCACTCTTCGTCCGGAAATTCGCCTTTGCTGCGGGCCAGAAATTCCCGGTAATAGTCGAGGGCCGGCTTCAAGGCGCGCAGCTTATCGTAAGTAATGGCGTGAAAGTAGTAATTGCCCGGCGTGTCGTCGCCCAACTGGTGGGCGCGGTCGAGCGCCGCCAGCGACTCGGGGAATTTCTCCAACATGTACAGCATTCCCGCCAACTCGTTCCAGGCTTCGCGCGAATCCGGCTTCAACTTAGTGGCCTGGAAGAACTGCTGCGCCGCGGGATCGTATTTCTTCGCATCGCGCAGCCCGCGCCCGTACATCATGCGCAGCGCATAGTTGCCCGGTTCGGCGGCCACGCTCTGGTCGAGCAGCGGCAAGGCTTTGGCGAACTGTTTCTCGAACAGGTACGCGGTAGCCAGGGCCAGCCGGTTGGCCGGCGTGGGATCTTTCTCGTTGGCGGCTTCCAGCGGCGCGATGGCATCCGCCGAATGCCGGCTTTCGAGCAGCAGTTGCCCGACGTGCTCCTGGGCGGCCGCATTCTCCGGGAACTCCTGGTAGATGGCGATGGCTTCGGCGTTCTGGTGATTCTTCTCGTACAGGCCGGCGAGTTCCAACAAGCTGTCGCGATAGGCCGGATCGAGTTGCGCGGCGGCCCGGAAATGCGGCACGGCATCCGGCAGCCGGTCCTGGCCGGCCAGCGCGTGCGCCAGGCCCAATTCGGCCGCGGCGGATTTCGTATCCAGATTCAGAGCCGCGCGGTATTGCTCTTCGGCTTTGGCGGCGTCGCCCGATCCGAGCAGCGCTTGGGCCCAATACAGCCGTGGCCGGAATTCGGTGGGCTTCTGGTCGACAGCCTGTTTCAGATACTGCGCCGCATCGGCCGGCTGTTTGTCGCGAATCAACAGAATGCCGGCGTTCAACTCGGCTTCGTACAGGCCCGGCTTCAATTCCAGCACCTTCTTGTATTCCGCGAGGCTGTCGGCATCGCGCTTCAGCATGGTATAGGACAGCGCCAGGTGGAAATGGGCCGCGTAATCCTTGGGATCGGCGGCGACGGCTTTGCCGAAAAGTTCGGCGGCCTGGTCGTACTTGGCGGCTTCCAGCGCTTTGGCACCTTCGGCTATGTAGTCGGGCGCTTGCAGGAAGAACAGGACCGCGGCGAACGCCCACATACCTTTATTCTACGTTGTGGGCGGCCTGAGAGGCCCGGCCCAGAGGGCACCCCGGCTGAGAGCCTGCCCCACTCAAGAATTGGCCGGTGTAGGATCCCGGCGCCTGGGCGATCTGGGCGGGGGTGCCGGTGGCCACCACGTAGCCGCCGCGATCGCCGCCTTCGGGTCCCAGATCGATCACCCAATCCGCCGCTTTGATCACTTCGAGGTTGTGCTCGATGATCAGCAGGCTGGCGCCGTTCTCGATCAGACGCCCGAAGGCCGCCAACAGCTTGGCGATGTCGTCGAAGTGCAGGCCGGTGGTGGGCTCGTCGAAGATGTACAAGGTGCCCGCGCAGGAGGCCTGCGCCAAGTGCGCCGCCAGCTTTACGCGCTGCGCCTCGCCACCGGAAAGCGTGGTGGCCGATTGCCCCAGCCGCAGATAGCCGAGGCCGACATCGGCCAGCACCTGCAGCTTCTGCGTGAGGCGCTTGTGGCCGCGGAAAAACTCGATGGCCTCATCGACGGTCAGTTGCAGAACTTCGTGGATGTTCAGCCCGTTGTATTTGATCTCGAGGACGCCGGTCTTGAAGCGGGTGCCCTTGCACTCCTCGCAGACCAGCTCGACATCGGCCAGAAACTGCATCTCCACGGTGACGGTGCCATCGCCCTGGCAGGTTTCGCAGCGCCCGCCCGGAATGTTGAACGAGAAGTGGCCGGCGGTGTAGCCGCGCCTTTCGGCGTCGCGCGTGGAGGCGAAGATCTGGCGGATCAGGTCGAACACCTTGATATACGTGACCGGGTTGGAGCGCGGGGTGCGGCCGATGGGCGACTGATCGATCATGATGGTCTCGCGGATCGGTTCGGCACCCTCGATCTTGCGGCAGGCGAGCTTCAGGGACGGCTCCAGCGAAGCTTCGTCAGGCTGGAGCGGAGGGGCGGTTTCAGTCGCGGGAGCTTTGTGCAGGGCTTGCATGGAGCGGTAGATGACGTCGTGCACCAGCGTGGATTTGCCGGAACCGGAGACGCCGGTGATCACCACCATGGCGTCTAGGGGAATTTCCACGTCGATGTTCTTTAAGTTGTGCGTGCGTGCGCCGAAGAATTTCAGACGGGGGAGGCGGGCGGCCTGAGAGGCCGCCGCAGGCCGAGGGCCTGCCCCACTTAGCTCGCCGCGCAGATAGCGGCCGGTTAGCGACTGGCCGTGGCGCAGGAGGTTCGCATAGGTGCCTTCGTATACGATCTCGCCGCCGTGCTCGCCCGCGCCCGGCCCCAGGTCCACGATGTGGTCGGCCGCGCGCATGATGTCCGGGTCGTGCTCCACCACCAGGATGGTGTTGCCGATGTCGCGCAGCTCGTGCAGGATGCGGATCAGCCGTCCGGTGTCGCGCGCATGCAGCCCGATGGAAGGCTCGTCGAGCACGTAGCAGGAGCCCACCAGGCGCGATCCCAAACAAGTGGCGAGCTGGATGCGCTGCGCCTCGCCGCCGGAGAGCGTGGACGAGAGGCGGTCGAGGGTCAGGTAATCGAGGCCGACGTCGTTCAGGAACTTGAGCCGCTGCCGGATCTCGACCAGGATCTTCTCGGCGATGGCGGTTTCTTCCGGCGAAAGCTGCAGCGCATCGAAGAAGGCCAGCGCCTCGGCGATGTTCATGCGCACGACATCGTAAATGTTACGCTCGCTTACGCGGATCGAGAGCGCCTCTTTGCGCAGGCGCGCGCCGCGGCACTCGGGGCACAAGGCGTAGCCCCGGTAGCGGCTCAGGAATACGCGCACGTGCAACTTGTATTTCTTGGTTTCGAGGTATTCGAAGAAGTTGCGGATGGCTGCGAAGACCGTCTCCTGCTCCTTTTCGGTCAGGTCGCAGAAGGGCACGGTCAGGCGCACGCCCTTGCTGCGCGCGGTCTTGCGGAAGTTGCCCAGCCAGGAGCGATGTTTGGGCTTGGTCCACGGATCCACGGCGCCGCCCTCGAGGGTGCGCGTTTTGTCCGGGATGGCCAGATCCATATCGAAGTCGATGGTGTTGCCGAAGCCCTGGCATCGTGGGCATGCGCCGAACGGGTTGTTGAAGCTGAACAGGCGCGGCTCAGGTTCGACGAAGGCGAGGCCGCACTGCTTGCAGGCGAACTTCTCGCTGAAGCGCAGGGGGAGACAGGCCGGGAGGCCTGTCCCACTAGCGGCCGGTTCAAGGACGATCTCGCCGGCTTCGCGATAGCCGATCTCGACGGTATCGACCATGCGCTGGCGCAGCTCGGGACCCTGCTCGGCGGGGATGGCGAGGCGGTCGACCAGCACGAACACGGGTTTCGAAAAGTCGATATCGAGCAGCGATTCGGGCGTGGAGAATTCGAAGATGCGGCCCGCCTGAAACAGCCGGTTGAAGCCCTTCTTGCGCAGATCGAAGAGATGATCGCGCAGCGCTTGCGTGTTGGGATGGGCGTCCGCGCTTACGGGAAACAGCGCGTACCAGCGCGAGCCGGCGGGCAGGGCCAGCAGGCGCCCGGCCACCTGATCCACCGTGTCGCGCTCCACGCGCGTGCCGCAGTTGGGGCAAAAGGTGCGGCCCACGCGGGCGAACAGCAGCCGCAGGAAGTCGTAGCATTCCGTGGAGGTGGCCACCGTGGAGCGCGGATTCCGGCTGGTATTCTTCTGGCGGATGGCGATGGCCGGCGCGATGCCGTCGATATCCTCCACTGCGGGCTTTTCCATGCGCTCCAGGAACTGGCGGGCGTAGGCGGAAAGCGACTCGACGTAGCGGCGCTGGCCCTCGGCATAGATGGTGTCGAAGGCCAGCGACGATTTGCCGGACCCGGACACACCCGTGATTACAGTCAACTGGTTGTGCGGGAGCGACAGCGAGATATTCTTGAGATTGTGGACCCGCGCGCCGCGAATCCGGATATATTCTTGCAAGCCTGTTTCAGTATAGCAGTGAGGGCAAGGGCGGGTCGGTTGTTTTGGGTGGTTTCTGGGCAAGAACACGATTTGGACAGACGAAACCAATTTCTTGTAAGAGTTGTTGAATCATTCGTTTACTGGCTATTTTGAACTGGGGAAATGGGCGGAGGGCTAACAGCCTTACACATCCGAGATATATGTGACCGGTGGACGGTTGCCGCGCGGCGGGCGGGCCGGGCACGGCAGATGGGCGGCTACGATGCGAGCTTCTTCTTCGTCTCTTTGAAGGCGAATTCCTCAAGTTCGACCCTCTCCCGGACAACCCTCTCAACCCACTGATCAACGCCGGCTTCGCGGTGCAACTTGGCCAGAAACGCAGCCCGCGCCGCCAGTTCACCGGGCAACGACAGGGCGGCCGAACCCGACCGCTGCACTCGCATCGGCGCGTCCCAGGCCGATGCGTCGCTCGCCTGTGAAACCACGAGCCGATCAATTCCTTCCTGGTCAAGCGTTTTGGTTTTCCTTTTCCTTGGTGTATTCATAGGGGCCAGCCCGTGATAATCCGAACAACGTGGGTTGGGCTTCAGTTGGAAGATGACCTTGAGTCGCCGCGAATCCGGATGTATTCTTGGGGGCTCATTTTGGGTGCGGATTCGCGTTTTTGTACGAACGAAGCCAATAAGTAATTTGTTTACTTATACTTCCAAAAACGACGAAGCCAATTTGCGAACGGGATCGGGGGGCGCCTTTAGAGGCATACGTCAAGGGGTCCGACGAGCCGTGT
>Ga0224555_1000348_pt1 | contig 70613 bp, 54 predicted proteins | sample 714S23034metaG_FD_180687 | JGI IMG/M metagenome (GOLD analysis project Ga0224555, IMG submission 180687) | Peat soil microbial communities from Stordalen Mire, Sweden - 717 S2 30-34 | ecosystem: Environmental > Terrestrial > Soil > Wetlands > Peat | place: Sweden: Norrbotten County, Stordalen... | reverse complement strand
TCGTGGCCATCGCCTAGCCGCTTTGCTTCTGGCCCCCATGGGGGCCAGAAGCAAAACAACCTCAACCCAACAACCTTCCGGAATAAGACGGAAGATCGAAAGTGCGAAAAAGTCTGGACACTACCCGACGGCGATCGGAACGGCTGCAACGTAGTTTGCGATCGTCTTCGCATATGTGAGCTCCTAATCTGAAGGATTCTTCATCTAATGATTGTACGAATCAATTCTCAATCGAGACAAAGGCAGATTCCGAGGAGACAGATGACTGAGCAATCAAATACTGGCGGCACATTTACCCTTCGCAACACTTCAATCACGTTGAACCGCATGGGCTATGGCACGATGCAGCTTGCCGGGCGGGATGGCGACAAAGTAGTGTGGGGACCCCCGCGCGATGTTCCGGGTGCGATCGCGGTTCTGCGCGAGGCCGTCGCCTCCGGCGTGAACCACATCGATACGAGCGACTATTACGGCCCGCACGTAACCAATCAATTGATCAAACAGGCGCTCCATCCTTACCCGGACGATCTGACGATCGTGACGAAAGTGGGCGCACGCCGCGGCAGCGATGGCTCATGGCCACCCGCACGCTCGCGGCAGGAGATTGTCGACGCGGTGCACGACAATCTGCGTAATCTCGGCCTTGAAGCGCTCCATGTGGTCAATCTACGCCTTGGGGGCTTCGCCGGGCCGACTGACGAGCCATTCGAAGAGCCGCTGACCGCGCTTGCCGAACTCAGGCAACAGGGGCTTATCCGGCACATCGGCCTGAGCACTGTGTCCGCCGAGCAGCTAGCCGAGGCGCAGGCGATTACCGAGATTGCTTGCATCCAGAACTTCTACAACGTGGCGCAACGCACCGACGACAGTTTCATCGACGCTCTGGCCACGGAAGGCATCGCTTACGTGCCGTACTTTCCACTGGGAGGATTCTCTCCGCTGCAGTCGTCCAGGCTGGATGCGATAGCCGCTTTGGTTCGGGCCACTCCCATGCAGGTAGCGCTTGCGTGGCTCCTGCAGCGGTCGCCGAACATCCTTCTCATCCCCGGCACATCGTCGGTGAAGCATCTCCGGGAGAATCTGGCGGCTGCAACTCTGGAGTTGCCAAAGGAAGCTCTTGCCGAGCTGAATAGCATTGGAGCCGCAGCCGCTTAGTAGCCGATCTCAAAGCAAGTGGCGCTTCGAATTGGCGGGTCGCTCGCCAAGTGGCCGGGAGGCATCTGCCGACACAAGAACGGTAGGATGCGAATTGATACCGAGACGGCTTTTGCTGAGTTCGTCCGCGCTACCCGAGCAATGAATCGACGAAGGCTTCGGGTGAGAACTCGAGCAGATCGGACATTTTTTCGCCGACGCCGACGAAGCGGACGGGGAGCGAAAGCTCTCGGGCGATGGCGACGGCGATGCCGCCCTTGGCGGTGCCGTCGAGCTTGGTGAGCAAAATGCCGGTGACGCCTGCGGATTGGGTGAAGAGGCGGGCCTGCTGGAGGCCATTTTGTCCCGTCGTCGCGTCCATGACGAGAAGGACTTCGTGGGGCGCGCCGGGGACGAGGCGGGCGGCGGTGCGGCGCATCTTGTCGAGTTCGTCCATGAGGCCGGATTTGGTGTGAAGGCGGCCGGCGGTGTCGACGTAGAGATCGTCGATGGAGCGGGACTTGGCGGCGGAGATGGCGTCAAAGAGAACAGCCGAGGGATCGCCGCCAGGCCGAGTCTTGATCATTTCCACGCCGGAGCGCGAAGCCCAGATTTCGAGCTGTTCGATTGCCGCGGCGCGGTAGGTGTCGGCAGCGCAGAGAAGGACCGAACGGTTTTGCGCGCGGGACCAGGCGGCCAGCTTGCCGCTCGAAGTGGTTTTACCGGTGCCGTTGACGCCGACGAGAAAGGTGACTTTGGGCGGTGACACCTGCAGTGCGGCGGCCCCTCCTTGCGGGGCTTGAAGGATGGCGATCAATTGCTCTTTCAAGAGCGCGCGGAGCTCGGCTCCGCCTTCGATGGCTTGATGACGGGCGCGATCGCGGAGGGCTTCGAGGATGGCGGTGGTGGTCGGGACGCCGAGATCGCTTGAGAGGAGGGCCGTTTCGAGATTGTCGAGAGCGGACTCGTCGACAGTGCGGGTGAGCGCGGCGAGATCGGAGATTTTGGCGGAGAAGGACTCGCGGGTGCGCGATACGGCCTGGCGCATGCGGTTGAAAAAGTTTTTTTCTGGTTTTGAACCAGGTTTTTCGGGTTCTTCGCTGCCAAAGAGGGTGGTGATCATCGACTCCAGTCTAATGGGAGAGAGGGGTGGTAGGCAGCGAATCAGCGGGTCAGGGGATTTCGCGAGTTGGCGAGTTAGCCGTCCGCTTAAGCGGACGTGTTCGCGAGTTGGCGAGTTCGTGCTGCCCCAGCCGAGCGGCAAAGAGGAAAGCACCGGGAGAGTGGGGCGCCTGGTTTCTGGTCCGGCTCCGTTCAGGCGGGAGTTGGGGCAGTTCAGTGACTTTGGAGACACCTTCGGCGCGGAATCGGTCCGGGCACGGGTTGAGGTCCGATATTCTTGAGAAAGGGCCGCAGATCGTTGGAAAACATGACTGAAGCGCACAAACATTTGCTGCAACGCGTGATCGAGAGCCGGATCGCCATCATCGATGGAGCGACGGGGACGACGATTCGCAACTATGGGATGAAGGAAGCGGACATTCGCGGGGAGCGGTTTGCGGACGCGAAGAAAGACCTGCTGAACAATGGGGACCTGTTTACGCTGACGCGACCGGAGCTGATCGGCGACATTCATCGGCGATTTCTGGAGGCTGGGGCGGACATTCTGGAGACGAATACGTTTGGCGCGACGAGCATCGCGCAGAGCGAGTTTTTTGTGGACGATCCGCGGGAGCGCGGAGGACGGAAGGATCCAGAGTTTTATCAGCGAGTGATTGACGACAAGTTTCTCGGCGAGTTGGCGTGGGAGATCAACGAGAAGTCTGCGCGGCAAGGGCGGGAGTGGGCGGATCGCGTGGGCAATGAGACGGGACGGCAGCGGTTTGTGGCGGGAGCGATGGGGCCGCTGACGGTGTCGCTGTCGAATTCGCCGGACGCGGACGATGCGGGGTTTCGGGTGGTGACGTTCGACCAGGTGAAGACGGCGTACAAGCAGCAGGCGCGAGCGCTGATTGCGGGCGGCGCGGATTTGCTGCTGGTGGAGACGATCTTCGACTCATTAAACGCGAAGGCGGCGCTGGTGGCGATCCGCGAGGTGTTCGACGAGGATGGGCTGGCCGCGAGCGACAAGGAATTGCCGGTGATGATTTCGGCGGCGGTAGGGCGCGGCGGAGAGACGATGATTTCGGCGCAGACGATTGAGGCGTTCTGGACCGCGGTGCGGCACGTGAAGCCGTTTAGCGTGGGGCTGAACTGCTCGCTGGGCCCGGATTTGATGGCGCCGTTTTTGCGCGAGCTGGCGGAGAAGGTGGACGTAGCAGTGTCGTGCTATCCGAATGCAGGCTTGCCGAATCCGCTGTCGGCGACGGGGTTCGATCTGGGACCTGCGGACATGGCGCGGTACCTGAGCGAGTTTGCGCGCGAGGGGCTGATCAACATTGCCGGCGGTTGCTGCGGCAATACGCCGGAGCACATCGCAGCGATCGCGAAGGCGCTGGATGGCGTTCGGCCGCGCAAATTGCCTGCAACCGCGACCGCGGAGCCGTGCGGCGTTGAGAGCCACCCCACCCTAGGCGCAAAAACAGAAACGCGCCAAGAGTGGGGCACCCAAGTATGAACGCGACTGGCGCAAAGCTCGTGGAATCGCGGCCGCTGCGACTGTCGGGGTCGCAGCCATTCACGCAACAACCTGGTGTCTTCATTCTGATTGGCGAGCGGACCAATGTGGCTGGGTCGCCGAAGTTCGCCAAGCTGATCAAAGAGGGCAAGTACGAAGAGGCCGTGAGCGTGGCGCGGCAGCAGGTGGAGAACGGGGCGAACGTACTCGACATCTGCATGGACGAGGGGATGATCGACGGCGTGGTGGCGATGACCCGCTACCTGCAGTTGCTGGCCAGCGAGCCCGAAGTGGCGAAGGTTCCGTTCATGATCGACTCCTCAAAGTGGGAGGTGATTGAGGCGGGGCTGAAGTGCCTGCAGGGGAAGGGCATCGTGAATTCGATTTCGCTGAAGGAAGGCGAGGCGAAGTTTCGCGAGCACGCGGCGACGGTGCGGAAGTATGGCGCGGCGGCGGTGGTGATGGCGTTCGACGAGCAGGGGCAGGCTGCGGGATTCGAGGACAAGACACGGATTTGCGAGCGGGCCTACAGAATTTGGACGCGCGAGTTATGCTTTCCGCCCGAGGACATCATCTTCGACCCGAACATCCTGACCGTGGCGACGGGGATGGAGGAGCACAACAACTACGGGATGGACTTCATCCGGGCGACGCGGTGGATCAAGGAAAATTTGCCGCACGCGAAGGTGAGCGGTGGCGTGTCGAACGTGTCGTTCAGCTTTCGCGGCAACAACAAGGTGCGCGAGGCGATGCATGCGGCGTTTTTGTATCACGCGATCTCCGCGGGAATGGATATGGGCATTGTGAACGTGGGCATGCTGGAGGTGTACGAGGAGATTGAGCCCGAGCTGAAGGCGCTGGTGGAGGATGTGCTGCTGAACCGGCGGCCGGATGCGACCGAGCGACTGGTGGAGTTCGGCGAGAAGTTGAAGGCGGTGGGAGCGGCGGGCGCAGGCGACGAGGGGGACGAGAAGAAGGTTGAGGAGTGGCGCAACGGGACGGTGGAGGCGCGGCTGAGCCACGCGCTGGTGAAGGGGATTGACGCGTACGTCGAAGCGGATGCGGAAGAGGCGCGGGTGAAGCTGGGACGGCCGCTGGCGGTGATCGAGGGGCCGCTGATGGACGGCATGGGCGTGGTGGGAGATTTGTTCGGCGCGGGAAAGATGTTTCTGCCGCAGGTGGTGAAGTCGGCGCGAGTGATGAAGAAGGCGGTTGCGTATTTGACGCCATTTATGGAGGCGGAGAAGGCGCAGATGGCCGCGGCGGGCCAGGCGGTGAGGGTGCAGGGAAAGATTGTGCTGGCGACGGTGAAGGGAGACGTGCACGACATCGGGAAGAACATTGTGGGCGTGGTGCTGGCTTGCAACAACTACGAAGTGATTGACATGGGCGTGATGGTTCCCGCGGAGAAGATTCTGGAGCGGGCGCGAGAGGTGAGGGCGGACATTGTCGGGCTGAGCGGGCTGATTACGCCGTCGCTGGACGAAATGGTTCATGTGGCGCGGGAGATGGAGCGGCAGGGAATGAAACTGCCGCTGCTGATTGGCGGGGCGACAACGAGCCGCGCGCACACAGCGGTGAAGATCGCTCCACATTACAGCGAGCCGGTGGTGCATGTGCTGGACGCCAGCCGGGCAGTGCCGGTAACTACGAGCTTGCTGAGCCAAGAGGGTAAGCCAGAGTTTGTGGCGAAGCATCGAGCGGAATATGACGCGCTGCGCAAGGCACATGCGGCTCCGCGGCGGGCGGTGGTTCCGCTAGAGACGGCGCGGGCGAGACGGACACCGATCGAGTGGCGCGCAGAGGATTTGGCGAGGCCTGGGTTTTTTGGCGCGCGCGCGCTGGACGATTTTCCGCTGGCGACGCTGAGGGAATTCATCGATTGGAGCCCGTTCTTTCACACGTGGGAACTGAAGGGGGTTTATCCGCGGATTCTTGAGGACGAGAAGCAGGGCGAGCAGGCGCGGCAGATTTTTGCAGAGGGGAATGCGCTGCTGGACCGGATTGTGAAGGAGAAGCTGCTGAGAGCGCGGGGCGTTTATGGATTTTTTGCGGCGAACGCGACGGGCGACGATGTGGAGTTGTACACGGATGAAAGCCGAGAGACAGCACTCACGCAGGTTCATTTTCTGCGGCAGCAATCGGATCGCGAAGGGAATGAGCCGTGCAGGTGCCTGGCGGATTTTGTTGCGCCGAAGGAGACGGGGCTGGCGGATTCTATCGGTGCATTTGCGGTGACGAGCGGGTTTGGATTGAAGGAATTGTGCGACCAATTCAGAGCGGCGCACGACGACTACAACGCGATCATGGCGGAGGCGATTGCCGACCGGCTGGCCGAGGCGTTTGCGGAGTGCCTGCATAAGCGCGCGCGAGAGGACTGGGGTTATGGCCGCGACGAGAAGCTAAGCAGCGATGAGCTGATTCACGAGAAGTATCGTGGGATACGGCCGGCGCCGGGGTATCCGGCTTGCCCCGATCACACAGAGAAGGGCACGTTGTGGAAGCTGCTCGATGTGAAGAAGAGTGCGGGAATTGAGCTGACAGAATCGTTTGCGATGTGGCCGGGGTCGAGCGTGAGCGGGTTTTACCTTGCGCATCCGGCGAGCCGGTACTTCAGCTTGGGGAAGATCGGCCGCGACCAGGCGGAAGACTATGCGCGGCGCAAGGGAATGAACGTGGCCGAGGTGGAACGCTGGCTGGGGCCGAACCTGAATTACGAGGCAGCGACGTAGGCGGCGCGCACTGGGGAAGATCGGCACGGAAGCCGACGGTTCTTTTCCAAGGCCAGGCACGGCGTTGGGGCGGTGGTATGCACCGTCCGTTGGACAAATAAACCCGTGATCGCGTTGCGCCGGACGGTTCAGCTTTCTTTTTGTCACTCCGCTTAGAAAACATTTTTAAGAAACCGCGAAACTTTTGAATCCTCCGAGGGTTCGTGTGTCTAATTGGGGATTTTCCGTTCACTGCGTCTTGCGGGAGTCGATCCCGGCGAGAGGCACAGGGATTCTTTGCCTTGGAGGGCAGTGTATGAAGCGTGTCATGTTCGTAGTGTTCTCACTTCTGCTGACGCCATCGCTGTTTGCGGACGCCAGCTCGCGGATGATCCCGGCAGGAGCGCTGGTATCGTGCACGACCGGCGACGGGAAAATCTCTTCAAAGACAACTGCTGTTGGCGATCCGGTGCTGTGCAAGGTGCAGTTCCGGCGCGGCGACTTTATGCTGCCTTACGGAAGCTATCTGGGCGGGCAATTCTCGGAGTACAAGGATCCGGGACACTTTGTTGGCAAGGGCTGGATGGAACTGGACTTCGACCGGCTGTACGTGGGCGATACAGTGGTTCCGATCAGCGCGAAGGTAGTGGATGTGCCGGGGTACAAGATCGATGCGCAGGGGCGCATTCTCGGCAAGGGCCATGCTGTTCGTGACACGGTGCTGTGGATGATTCCGGTGTTGTGGCCGATCGATTTGATCAATCTGCCGCGGCGCGGACCAAGACCGACGCTGAAGTCGGAGACGACGCTGACGCTGCGGATGATGGATGACATTCAAGTTCCGGTGGTGCCGGAGCCGCAGCGCGATCCGTATGGGCTGTACCAGCGCGGGCCGAATTCGTATGCGCCGCAGCCCGCGCCGCCGACGCAGGCGCCGGATGAGGGACCGGAGCAGTCGTATGCGCCCGAGCAGCCCGTACCGGATGAGCAGCCCGCGCCTCCGGCGATGGCTTATGCGCCGCCAGTGGCGTATCCCGCGCCAATGCAGTACGCGCCGCCGGTGGTGTACGCGCCTTATCCGAGCGTGTTGCCCTATGTGGGAGTTGCAATCGGGCCGCGCGTTGAATTTTATGGATACGGGCCGAGACCGTATGTTGGAGGACCGGTCGTGCGCGGATACGGATATGGATATGCGCCACGAGCTTATGCGCCAGTTGCGCGGGGGTACGCGTATGGATATACCGGGCGCGGATATGTGAGCGGAGGCTATGCCGCACGGGGATCGATGATGGCTGCGCGCGGCGGATTCGCCGTGAGAGGCGGAAGAGCGCGGTAGGCAAAAAAGCGCGCGCGAGCGCCGAGAACATTGCGGCCGGAGCGGAACTCAAGAGAATTGCAGCCTCGCTTCGGCCGTTTGATTTTTGGGGACTTGCGGAGACCCCGGGAACCAAGTTCGCAACGAGCGGGCGGAATTTGAACAGGAATTTTGCACTGTTTTCGCAGCACATTGACCGTGCGTTGACAGTCGCGGCGCAATACTGGTCGCGTGATTTCAGATACTCTCCCGAGAGTCCCGTCGAAATTTGCGTCTGACGCCAATTCGCTGGTGGAAATTGCGCTTCCGGCAGGCATTCCAGCACATTCCGAGGCGACGCCTGCTCCCCGTGTTCGCGCCGATGTGGGGCGCTACCGGCTGCGGCTGGCAGAGACCGCGGAAGACCGCGAAGCGGCCTGCCGGTTGCGCTTCAAGGTTTTCAATATCGAGTTGGGCGAGGGACTGGAGAGCTCCTACGAGACGGGGCTCGACATGGATCGATTCGACGCCGTCTGTGCGCACTTAATTGTGGAGGACAAGACGAGCCGGCGCGTGGTGGGAACGTACCGCATGCAGTCGGGAACCACGGCGGCGCGGAATCTGGGCTACTACTCCGAGCAGGAGTTCAACCTCGGGCCGTACGAGCCGCTGCGGCCGGGAATTCTGGAGCTGGGGCGCGCGTCGATCGACCGCGAACATCGTACGCCAGAGGTACTGATGTTGTTGTGGCGAGGGATCGCGCAGTATGCTACCGACATGGGGCTTCGTACCTTGCTCGGTTGCTCTTCTTTGAATTCCAATGACCCGGCGGAGGGCTGGCTGATGTATCGCCAGCTCGAAAATTTCAGGGTTCCAGCGGAGTTTGAGACCGAGCCGACCGCAGCGTACGCGTGCCCCCCAGGAAGCTACGATCTGGCTCAGCAGAGCGCAGACGCACAGCCGTCGCCCTGCCAGATGGATCAATTGCAGCCGGAGAATTCTGCTCTGGCGCCAGCCTCAAATGCGGTGAAGGTTCCCAAGCTGTTGAAGACCTATCTTGCGATTGGCGCGCGCATTGCAGCGCGGCCGGCGTGGGACCGCGAGTTCCGCACCATCGATTTTCTGACGCTCCTGGACTTGAATTTACTTTCTTCCGCGGCTCGCCACCGCTTTCTGGCGCCGTTGACGACTTGACGCTGCGGAGTATGCGGCGCGCTGTGGCGCTGGCATTCGCTCTTGCAATGTGCGTGGTTCGCTATTGGCTGGCGCGGTTGCGCGGGCCGATGACGCTGGAGCGTCGCGCGTTGTGGCTGCAGGGCGCGGCGCAGGCAATTCTGAAAGTACTAGACATCAAATCGCAGGTGCAGGGCCGGCCGCCTATGTGCGGGCTGGTGGTGTCGAACCACCTGAGCTATCTCGACATCATCATTATCAGTGCGACGATGCCGTGTTTCTTTGTGGCGAAGATGGAGATTGGCAGCTGGCCGTTTTTCGGCAAGGCGGCACGGTCGGGGGGAACGATTTTTCTTGATCGCTCGAGTCTGGCCAGCGCGATGACGGTTGCGGAGCAGATGACCGAGCGGCTCAAGCTGCCGATTTCTGTGCTGCTGTTTCCCGAAGGCACGAGCACGGATGGCGCGCAGGTGCTCAGGTTCCATTCGCGGCTCATCGACCCCGCGACTACGGCGGGAGCACCAATTACGGCGGCGGCGATCCGGTATGTGATCGAGGGCGGCGTGGAGGAACGGGAGCTGTGCTGGTACGGCGATGAGGAATTCATCTCGCATCTGTGGAAGGTGCTGGGCGTGACCGGCTTCTCGGCGCAACTGCACTTCGGCGAGCCACAGATTTATTCGGACCGGCGCGTGGCGGCGGACCAGACGCACGCGGAGATCACGGCATGGCGCGAGGGCAATGTGGTTGAGAGCGAGAGCGCGGTGGCGATGCAGTAGAGCGGGGACGGGTGCGCTAGGCGGTCGACCGGGCGGCGGTTCCGGCTCCTTGAAGCACACATTCGCCAAGAACAAGAGATGATTGTGGATTCGCGTGGACGCTGCGACCGGCGGGACCGCCGCCAATGACGGGGCGATCGACATGGCGGCTGGAGGCGCTGCGCACCGCGGCGCTCAAGGCGTTTTTCTCCGGCTGACGCAAAGGCGCGCTGGCCACGACGGCTGGATTGAGACGGCACGGGCGTTAATACTCGTGTCAAGAGTCGAGTTAAGGCCGGCGGCTGCGCACATTCGCTGCCAATCCTTGGGAACAAAGGAGCGGGCGATGGAAATTGGGCCATCGTGTTGTACGAAGGGATGAAGGCGGGTCAGCCGAGTGAAGATGCGGAGGAGATGATAGGGAACCACGGCACGAGAGAGATCGTTGATGAACCAGCCAAGTCCAGCGTGGGTTTCCATCCATTGCAGGAAGCGAATGACGTCAGGCTCGGTGAGGTGGTGGGTAAAAAGAGAACTGACGACGAGGTGAACCGGCCTGTCAGGCTGCCATTCAAAGATGTCGGCCGCGATCCAACGAATTGCGCTTGAGTGCGGACAAGCTTCGGCGGCGATGGCGATGGCATCGGGATTGAGATCGATGCCCGTGAGCTCGACCGCGACGCCGCGCGCGCGGGCCCAGCGCTCGACGCGGCGGAGGGTGTCGCCGTAACCGCAGGCGACGTCGACGATGTGGAGCGGTTCGACAACGGAAGATGTGGCGGGAGTTGCGGCAACGGAATTGAGCCAACGCAACAGCGGGCGGTAAGCCAGAAACCAGCGATTGAGGCGCGCGAGGTCGCGGAGGCAAGCGCGGAGCTGCTCGCGGGAGCAGGGCTCATCCATTAGTTCGGTGAGCTGGGCGCGACGACGGAAATCGATCGCGTCAGATTGCATGAAAGAGCATGGTTTCCGCGGTGACTCCCGGCCCGAAGGACATGGCGCAGCCGAGTTGGCCGGGGCGGGCGCGCTGCATCAGTTTCTGCAAGACGAACATGACGGAAGCAGAGGACATGTTGCCGAAGTTGAGGAGAATGTTGCGCGAGTCGGCGAGAGCTTCGGCCGGGAGAGCAAGCCCTTGCTCGGCGGCGTCGAGGATGGTTCGGCCGCCGGGATGAACCGCCCAGAGATCGATCGTGGAGAAATCGTGCCCTCGGGTGATTCGGGTGCCCGCTTCAGCAAGCCCATTGCGTAACTGGACGGGGACCTGCCCGGACAGATGCATGTCGAATCCCTGTTCGCCGATGCGCCAGGTGATGAGGTGATCGGTGCCGGCGAGGTTGACGGCGAGAAAGCTGTCGAGGGCGAAGCCGATGGGCTGCGCGGTGACGAGATAGGCGGCGCAGCCATCGGCGAAGACTGTGAAGGCAAGCAATTGCTCGAGGTCCTGTGTTTCCTGCATGTGCAGGGAGCAGAGCTCAAGCGAAAGGAGCAGGACTTTGGAGTCTGGCTCGGAGCGAACGATGTGACGTGCGGCCTTGAGCGCGTTGATGGCGGCATAGCAGCCCATGAAACCGATGAAGGTGCGCTCGACCGAGGGGTTGAGGTGGAGAAGCTCGACGACTTCGTAGTCGAGACCCGGCGCGTAGAGACCAGTGCAGCAGGTGACGATGACGTGCGTAATTCCCTGGCGTTCGGCGTCGGTAAGCGCGAGCTTCAAGAGGGCGCAACGCGCGAGTTGAGGAGCGAACTGTCGAAAGGCCTCCATGCGACGCCCCGTGGAGGGGAAGTTGCCGCGCGCGAAGAGCGCGTCTGCGTCCTGAAGGGCGCCGTCGTCGGTAACGATGGGCTTGAGGAAGGAATAACGGTGGTCGATGGCCGCGAGACGAACCATGCGGCGATAGAGACTGCGGCGCGTACCTTCGGGCAGGAGGCTCTCAGCAAAGGGGATGAAGGCGCTGTGCATGTCATGCGGCGGGACAGCCGTGGCGATGCGGTTGATATGGGCAGTCGTCAAGGCGTCACTCCGAGAGTCATAGGCTTTCATTCCCTTCTGACAGCATATCGCTCCAAATGCCGTAGGGTTGCAATCGCGGTGTCATCGAATTGCAATCGTTGGACGTTTTGAATGTGGATTTGGGTTCACGCCGCGAAAGATGGAGGGGCGGCCGTGGAGCCGCGAACGACGAGACTGGTCGAGACCAGGAACTCGCGCTGCAATCGGGTACTGTCGAGGCCTTCAATTTGGGCGTGGAGAGCATTGAAGGCGGCGCGGGCAAGATCGATGCGCGAGAGGCGGATGGTGGTGAGCGGAGGCAGCGTGTACTCCGCGAAAGCGATGTCGTCGAGGCCGATGACCGAGAGATCCTGCGGCACATGGAGGCCTTTCATATAGGCGGCGCGCAGAACGCCGATGGCGGTCATGTCGTTAGAGCAGACGATGGCGGTGGGGCGATTGGCAAGGTTGTTCAACTGCTCGAAGCCGGCGACGCCTCCCTTGAGTGTGTGGTCGCATTCGATGACCCACTTCTTTTGCAGTTGCAGACCAGCGGCCTGAATGGCAGCGCGGAAGTCGTTCTCGCGCGTGATGGCGGAATGCAGGCTGTGCGGGCCGGAGAGAAAGGCGATGGAGCGGTGGCCGAGCCAGGCCAGATGGCGAACGGCCTGATGAATGCCGGTGGAGTAGTCAAGGAGAATGGTGCTCGCCTTGGGATCATCGAGTTTGAACTCGGCAAGGACAATGGGCACGCCGCGGTGCGTGAGCTGATCGAGCACAGGTTCTTCTTCACCAAAGGTCATGACGGCGACACCGTCGACCTTGCGCTCCAACATGCGGCGGGCACATGAAGCCAGAACAGCGGGGTCACTGTTGGTGGAGCTGACGAGAATCTCGTAACCGCGGGCGACGGCAATCTCTTCAAAGCTCTGGATCAGTTCAGGAAAGAAGGGATTGGTGATGTTCTCGACGATGATACCGAGGAGGCGGCTGCGGCCGGAGACGAGGGTGCGGGCGTGGGTATTCGGCAGGTAGTTCAGTTGCTTGATCGCCTGCCAGACACGTTTGCTCAGGCGTTCGCTCACCAGGGAAGAGCCGTTCATGGTTCTGGAGACTGTGGCGATGGAGACTTTGGCTACGGCTGCAACAGCGCGAATGTCGGGGAGTTTAGCCGCGGTCCTGCGTTTGGGTTTTCGAGGCACGAACTAATCCTAATGCAGCAAGACTGAGAGCAAAAAGGAAAATAATTCGATTTTCCACCGGGGATTCCGAGCGCGGGAAGGGAACGGAGTCAGGCGCTTTCAGAGATGAGCAGGCGCAGGTCGCGGAGGTTTTGGCCGGTGGGTCCGGTGGCGACTGAGTCGCCGATGGCGGTGAAGAGCGGACAGGCATTGAATTCGGCAAGGGACTGCTCGGGATCGAAGCCAAAGGCGCGAGCACGAGCGACCGTGGAGGGATCGGCGATGGCGCCTGCCGCTCGCGTGTTCCCATCGATGCCATCGGAGCCGGCACTCAAGACGGCGATGTGCTCGCCAGGATGGTTGGCGAGCTCGAGGGCGCAGGTGAGGGCGAATTGCTGATTGCGGCCGCCCGCGCCCGGCGTGCGCGTGAGGGTGACAGTGACCTCGCCGACAGAGATGAGGCAAAAGCGTTTGTGCTGGACGCGGAATGTGTGGAAGCGCTCCAGCAGATAACGGGCCGCATCGGCATAGTCCCAGTCGTCGCAGCTGTTGTCGACCACGACGTGATAGCCGTGTTGCCGAGCCAGTGCGCGCGCGTTCTCGACCAGGTCGTGGCTGGAGAGAAGAATTTCGAAGACGGAATCGCGAAATGCTGCATCCTCGCCGCTCATGCTGGCGGCCGAGGTGATGCGGCGGGGCCGAATGGGGTCGGTCCACGGGAGCTTGGGGAGGAACGACGTGCGCCGACTCTTGTTCCCGGGTGACTCGGGCAAGTCTTCGCGCTCAAAGAAGGCGCGAATGGAGGGCGGCAGCCTGGGGGCGAGGTCGTACTTGGCTAGCAGCTCGCGCACTTCTGCGACGGTCGAGTGGTCTGGGGTGGTGGGACCGGAGGAAAGCGCATCGAGCGAACGCAGCGGAACATCGGGGAGAAGCAGGCTGACCTTGACAGCCTCTGGTGCGGCCATGGCGAGACGGCCACCCTTGACCGCGGAAAAATGCTTGCGGAGGGTGTTGATCTCGTTGATGGGAGCTCCCGAGGCAAGCAGCAACTGGTGAAAGGCGACGGTTTCTTCGAGGGTGATATGGGGATCGAGGGGCAGATCGAAGATGGCAGAGCCGCCACCGGAAATGAGGAAGAAGACAAGCGTGTCTTTTCGAGCTTTGTGCAGCAGGGTGAGAGCGGCGCGCGCAGCAGCAAAGGAGTCTTCATTGGGGAGAGGATGGCCACCTTCGAAGTAGCGGAAGCGCCAGTTGCGAGCGGTGGGCATCTGGTTGGTGCAGCAGATGCCGCGCAGGCCTTTGCGTCGCTTCATGCGCTCAAGCAGAACCTGGAGCATGGGGCCGGCAGCCTTGCCGATTGCGATGACGTTGATGCGCTTGTAGGCAGCGAGATTGATGGCGGCAGGACCGCTGCCGTCGGGCATGAGGCGGTTGAGTGTGTGCCCGTCGAAGCGCAGCCGGCGATCGAAGGCGGAAGCGATGTTGCAGGCCTTGATAGCGCCGGTAAAGATTCCGGTAGCCGTCGCGTGAATGGACTCAAGAGCAGCGTCGCTGACGTTAGTCATGGCAGCAACTCCTTCGGCCCAAGCGCCACGCCGGCGAGATGTGTCTCAAAAGGAGTAAATATGAGGGCAGAAATCATTTCACCTTTGATTCTACGCTTTGGCGAGGGGCGCGCCGAGGGGCGGCAGAGGGCCGCCGGACGGGTGCTTGCGTGGGGCCGCGCTGGCTACTGGCAAGGGGGGGCTGGCCGCTACGGTATTCTGGCAGCATCATGAACGAGCCTTCGAAATTGCTTCCTTTTGACCCGATTGGGCTGACGCGCCAGTTATGCGAGATCGAATCGACGACCTACCACGAGGGCGCGGTGGGCGATTTTCTGGCGGAGTTTCTTGAGGGGCGCGGGTGGGAAGTTGAGAAGACGGCTGTGCCACAGCCGGCGGAGAGCGCGACGGCCGGGCCGCGCTGGAATGTGTATGGCGGACCGGCAGGGAACACGCCGGATCTGGTTTTTTCGACGCACATGGACACCGTGCCGCCATATATCCCGTTCAGCGAGGATGCGGAGTGGATGTATGGGCGCGGGGTGTCGGACGCGAAGGGAATACTTGCGGCGCAGGTTGCGGCGGCGGAAGCGCTGCGCGCGGCGGGCTTTCGGATTGGTTTGTTGTTTGTATCAGGCGAAGAGCGCGACTCGGCCGGGGCGAAGGCGGCGAACCTGAAGCCGAAGGGAAGCCGCTATCTGATCAATGGCGAGCCGACGGATAATCGCGTGGCTCTCGCGTCAAAAGGGGCGCTGCGGGTGGTGTTTCGCGCGACGGGCAAGATGGCGCACTCGGCGTATCCCGAGTTGGGCGAGAGCGCGGTGCACAAGCTGGTGCAGGTGTTGGGAAAGCTGCTGGAGCTGAAACTTCCGGCGACGGAGGATGTGGGGCCGAGCACGCTGAACATCGGGCAGATTCATGGCGGACACGCACCGAATGTGATTGCGGATAAGGCCGAGGCGCAGGTGCTGGTGCGGCTAGTTGGCGACTCTGCGCCGGTGAAGGCCGCGATGCTTGAGGCCGCAAAGGGGCTGGCGGAGGTGGACTTCACGCTGGAGATTCCATTTGCGAGGCTGCGCGCGCCGGAGGGATTGCCGACGATGGTGGCGAAGTTCACGACGGACATTCCACAACTGAGCAATTGGGGCGAGCCGGTGCTGCTGGGGCCGGGCAGCATTCACGTGGCGCACACGCCTTTCGAGAAGCTGGCGAAGAGGGAATTACTGGAGGCTGTGGAGCTTTATGTCAAGGTGGCCAAGCAACTGCTTTCGTAGCAGAGTTTCGCCGATCGCCGGGCACAATTACGGAGCAGGCCGAGGGCTGGCGGGCTGAAGCGCGGTTTACGGAGTGGCAGGCGGCTGCTTTGTGAACTCGAAGGTGCAGGTGCGGCCTACGATGCCGAGACCCTGGCCTTTGGTTCCCGTCCCCGTGGTCTCTTGAAACTGAGCTTTGACATCCCATGTATAGTTCGCGCCTTCGCGTACGAAGACGCCGCGAGCATACTCTTTCGAGCCGACGATGCCATTGGCGGTGAGCTTGGCGCTGCCGTCGCTGGCGATGGGGCCGTCGATGGCGAAGTAGCCAGGCTGGCCCGCCGTGCCCCGTTCTCCATGGAGGCTGCCGTTCTGGATGACGCTGACAAACTGCCAGGTATAGCCTTCAGTGTTTCCTTTGGGCGGGCAAGTGAGCTTAGTGAGCCATGCTCCGTCGAAGCGCTCGCTGCCAAATGAGATTGCCGGTAAGAAGATGAGTGCGATGACTACCAGGAGCCGGATCGTGCGCATGACCTTTCCCCCCTACGGCTGGAAAGTCTAGCACTCGCGGCGGAGGACCGTCGGTGACGAGCGGGAAAATGCTCGTTCGACCAGGCTCGTGATTGAGAGTTGCCGTGGCGGAAGACCTTCGCATTCGAATCATGCGGAGTGCTTTTTTGCGCCGTACGGCATCGCTGTCAGGGGCGGGCATTCGCCGTTGCGGGAGGGGGAGTGCGGAGGGCGAAGTCAGCGTCCGCGGAACTGCGGTTCATGACAGGATGCTGATGCATGCCCTGCGACGAGACGCTTTTCGAGACCTGCTGCGCGACCGAATCATAGACCTGGCTCAATGGCGTCTGGCCCTTGCCCGTCTTGAGAGCCTGGAGCAGGAAATAGGTGAAGTAGCCGTGGTGGAGCTGGCTGCTTTCAAGCGACTCTTCGTTGACTTCGCTGGCGGCCATGACGATGCGGCCCGTTCCGTCCGACATGTGCGTAAGCATGGCGCCCGAGGGAGCGGTGTTGGCAAGCGGGGCGGAGGGTTGCGATCCGTTGTCGCCGGCCGCGCCACCGCTGTAGCAGGTGTCGAGAAAGACGGCGGTGCGGAGGGCCTTCATGCGCGTGGAGACGGCGTCGGCCAACTCGACCATGGGATACGCCGTGGCGTAGAGGGCATCCTCGTCGAGTTTTCCGCCGGAGTAGACTTCGGTGTCGTAGGTGATGAGGTAGTTTGCGCCGCCTGCCGTGTCTGTAGTGCGCGGCGTGCCATGCGTGGCGACGTAAATCACGACGAGATCGTTAGGCTCGGCGTGGCGCGCAATCCAGTTGAGCTGTTCCTTGATGTTCTTTGTAGTGGCCTGATCATCGGTGAGGACGTGGACGTTGTCCACGGGAAAACCGCCGATAGAGGGGTCTTTGAGCGCAGTGGCGAAGGCGGTGGCATCGGTGCCAGTGTAGTTGAGCTGAGGAATGGTCGTGTCAGTAAAGTGACCGATACCGATGACGAGCGCCCACTTCTGTTGCACTGGACCGGGCTTGACCGGCGGGGCGGCAGGTACGGGAGTCTCAGTGCCCTCAGCCTCGATGCCGCGCGAGGCCGGAGTTGAAAGGCTCAGTGGATTCAGATCCTGATCGAGCGCCTCAGAGCCGTTGAAGCGCGCCTTGTCCATAGCGTAGTTGGCGAGAGCGGCGTGGCCAAGGCGCTTTTCGACGAGACTGCGGTAGTACCACGCATCGCCCAGTTCGGGGCATTCAGCGAGGGCGGATTTGAGCAACTGCAGCGCGTTTTCAAACGCGTCATTTCCGCTTTGCGGTGTGATTTGCTCGAGCGCCTGAACGATGAGGTCCTGGCCTGCGCCGCAGCGAATTCCCTGAGCGCGCGCGCAGGGAGATGCGACGAGCGTTGCGGCCAGCAACGGCAGAACGGCGAGTCCGAATCGATTGCGAGAGTTCATTTTTCGGCTACGTGCCCTGTGGATGACCCCGGCTTCTTTGCGGACCGAGCTTTCATTGCGTCCAGGACATGGGCGCTTACACCGCTACTGACGAGAGTTTGCTGACCGGCAGGGCTGAGGTCGAAATCGATGGCATTCGCACCGTTAATCGCCTGGATGATGGTTCCCTCTTCCATGCCCGATTTCACCATGGTGATGATCTGAGTGTTGTTCAGCCCCTTGTGCACAACAGCGTGCGGCTTCTTTGCGGCCTGTACCTTCATCTCGGCGAGGAGATGCACGCTGACACCCCCCGTGGTGAGGGCTTTCTGACCGGCCGGCGTGAGATCGAAGTTGACCGCGCTGGCCCCGCGAATGGCCTGAATGACGGTGGCGTCGTCCATGCCGGACTTGACCATGGCGATCACCTGATCGTTGGTCAAGCCCTGGGCCTTGGAATTCGCGGCGTCGACAGACTGGTTCCTGGCTTTGTCCGCGTCACGCTGTTTTTGCAAATCGAGTTCTTTGTAGTGCGCGATCGCGGTCTCGATGCGCTTCTGCGGCTCGACGAAATACTTCTCGGTGGGCTTGGAATCAATTGCCTTGCCGTAGTTGATGGCGGCCTGGTCGAGGTACTTCATGGCTATCTTCTCATCGTCGGCCTCATAGGCAAGCGCCTCGTAGGCCACGCCAATGTCGTAGAGCCGGTAGGCGTCTTCGTCCGGTTTAGGAAACGCTGGGGCGGTCTCAAAGGTTTCGAGGGCGCGCTCCCAAAGCCCTGTCAGGGCGTCCTTATCGCCTTCCTCAAGCGGGCCGTCCTTGCGCGCAAGCAGCACGTCGATGGCTTCATCGGAGTTGACGATATGCTCGGCAATCTGCTGCACGGCGTCGATAATGAGCTTCGAGCGCACCTCGGAAGTGCCGAGGGCAGTGTTGTCCGCGGTTTTCTTGCCTTTTAGCTTGTTCCAGGTGCCGCTCAGCGACCCCTTGACGCCGTTAGAGGTCGAGATCCCCGAGCTATCGAATTGCTCGTCGTACTTTGCGCTGACGTTATCGGAAGCCAGGATCCTGCCATCGGCCGTTTTCGCCTGAAACGAAACGATCAGGTCGCCGGAAACGCGCTGAAATGTCTGGGTTGTCGGAGCTCCCCTGACAAGGGCCACCGCTGGCGCCGTGGTGTCAGTCTCATGCGGAGGTTCGTACTGGGTTATGCGGCAGGCGATGGCGGTGTTGGGATTGTCATCCTCACGCAGATCGGGATCGTCTTTGAGCAACTCGGTTTCGAGCACCGCCTGAAAGTCGTATGGCAGGGCGCCGTCTTCGCTGTCCGCGGTCACCGTAACCTTGATCGAATTACCCGGCAGACGCACTACTGCGGGCAATTTGCGGTGAAGCGTGACTTTTTCCTTATTGGCGCCAAAACCTTGCGCGCCGGCGGGAGCAGTCACAAGCGCTGCGACACTCAAAGTTGCCAATACGACGAATTTTACCGAACGGCTCATCTCATCCCCCATCGATTTACCGTTTGTTGACGCCGCCAGATGCCAGGGGCGGCGCCATTCACAACCAGCATACCCGCACACGCGGGCAACCGTCAGCTCTCTAATCCGCTTTCGCCTTGGGAGTTTCCTCTTTGGGCTTGGGAGCTTCTCCGTTGGTCGTGGGAGTCTCCTGTTTGGACTTGGTCGTGCTCTTTTTGGTGCTTGATGATGAGCAGGATGATGAAGTCGAGGAGCTGGAAGCAGCGGGCCTGCTCAAGTTTGTGTCGGAAGGCTGAACTGTGATGTGCATTGAGGCGTAAGTAATCCCGGGAACCGAATTCTCCGCGCGCTCCGGTAGCGGCAGATTTGGATCGGCGTCTTTGGCGACAAGGTAGCCCTGGATCAAGTCGAGATTCGGCAGAGCTTTGGCCAGCTCGTCGACATGCCTCTGCGGAACCATTAGATAGTCGCCCGATTTGAGGCCGATATAGGCGGGATCACGATCGGGATCGTCCAGCGCCTGTTGCGTGGCTACGGCGTGAGTGAGGTTGCCGGCCATGATGAATCGTGTGCGGTCTTCCCAGTAGCTGAGCGCCTCAGTAAACGTGCTGAGAGCGGGCACGCTGATGGCCGGAAGACTGACGATGGGAGCCGCGATTTTCGCGCCCTGAATCATAATGTTGAGGGCCTTAACGAACATCGATTGGGCTGCGGCTCTGGAGATGTTCACAGCCAGCTTGCCGGTTCCCTCCGTGAGCAGGATCTTGCTGGTGCCTTGCATGGCCTGGGGCGAGCGAAAGCCGAGCGCGTCGAGAGAGACCTTGCCCGCATTGTTGGGCGAAACCGACGCGATGGCCGACCAGGCAAGAGGCGTGAGGATATTGACGAAGGGGTGAACCTGCGTGGTGTCGACTCGCAGTTGCGAAACTTTCAGATTGCTTTCGCCGGCTCCGGGACGAAACTGGGCGAGGGCAATGCTGACACCGACGTCACCGTCGTGATCGAGCAACTCTTCCTTCCGAATATCTGAGGCGTAGCGAAGGCGCTTGTTGTCGGTGTCATAGTGCAGGTATTGGGTTTGGGCCGCAGGATCGGGAAGCTGGTCTGTGGGACCGCGTGAAGCAGCTTTGCTGCCGTAGTTCCCGCTGTAGGGGTTGACCGAGTCGTAGAACCCGGTCCAGAAACTGTAGGAATCGTGAGGCAAGTCTTCCGCCGGGACTGGACGAGGAGGAGGAGGAGGAGGAGGAGGCGTGGAAGCCTGTGCGGCGGCGAGCTGGGGAAGCAGCGCCGTGATCATGCCGAGCGCGGAAGCGTCGGCGAGGAAAAGGCGTCGAGAAACTGGCATCGGTTCACCCTCCATATGCCTTGCCGGAGTGATTCAATGAGCTGCCGGCTGCTCAATTGGTGTATGGGTCCGATTCATGAAACCGGTCGATGATACAAGAAGCCTGATTGATGCATGAAGCCTAATTGGTCGTGCTTTGAGGGGCACTGTGAACAGTCATGAGCCCAATGCTCCAATTGGTGGGGACCTCGCCGGAAAATCCGCGGGTTCCTCCGCTGGTTTGACTCAAGAGTTTTTCCAGGGGCGACGCGACTCCGCGCGTGCCGCGCGAGGCGACGCCTTCAAAGTTCAGTACGTATGGGTCGGCGAGCGGCTGCTCGGTGCTCAGCATGATGAGCGTATCCACGCCATAAGGCGGACCGATGCGCAGGACCGGCGCGCCGGGAAGAACGAACTGGCGGCCATTTTCAGAATCGTTAGGAAACTGATTCTCAGAGTAGTCGCGCGGGTAAAGAACGGTGCCCTGACCGTAGCAATCGATGTCGAGGACATAGACCCAGCGATGATCGATGATGCGGTCGTTGGAGGCGAGGGCCATTTTGAGCTGATCGCCCTGGTGCGTGGTCTGATTTGCCGGAAGCGGCGAGGTGGCGTTGGAGGGAAGCAGGGTCAGCGAATAATATTCGTCGCTGGACGCGTCCGCAGGGCTGTTAGCCAGTTCGAGCCAGCCGTGGACCTTGGCGAGCAGGGACGAGTAGTGGTTCAGTTTGTCGCCGGCGGCATCGATGGCGGAAGCGCTGCCGACGGGCACCCAGTCAGTGCGCACCGGGTACTGCGAGGAAGCCGAACAGCCGGGGCTGTGCGGGGGCGCATTGGGCGAGGGCGGTCCAGCCGCAAGTTCGCTCTTGTGATACCAGGCGTAAGCCGGACCATTGGCGGTGAGGACGCCGGTGAGCGCGTAGTTCGCGACAGACATATTGCCGGCGACTTGAACGGCGCTGTCGGCGCCGGCCGCCTTGACCTTTGCGGCCAGCTCCTGCGAGGGCGGAAGATTGACCCACAACTTAGCGCCGGCGGGAAGGTTCTTCTTGACTGCATCGGCGGTCAGCGGCGCACCGAGGTTGGTGGAAGTGGGCGAACCGGCCTGCTGCAGCGTCCAATTCGTGCCGTCCCAACTGAGGACGTGGGTCCACGGCTGCTCGGCAGGATCGGAGACCAAAGCAGCGCCAGATGATTGAAGCTGCGCGGCGGCTGCGTCGATCTGGTCCTCGGAGAGATTGGATGGCCAAAGCCAGACGAGCAAAGGAGGATTATCGGCGGGGATCCATTTGCTTAACTCGAAAAGGTCTCCGGGAGAAACTTTCGCTCCCGCCGGACTGACGATTTCGGCAGAGGAGCGTGCGAGGCCGTCGAGGCTGGTGATGCGAAGGAGAACTTTTGGGCCAGTGCTGTTGGCGATAGCGGCGGTGAATTCGCTGCCGACACCGAGGCCGGAGGCGCGGCCGATGTCGAGTGAGACAGAGCCGTCATCGTTTGTGCCGAGCGCAGCAGCGCGCACTTTGTCAGACTTGGCGGCGGCGCCACCGAAGAGCGGTTGTTCGCGCCGCGCGGCCGTAGCATCGAGGTCAGGCTCCTGATCGGGCACGTTGCTGCCCTCGAGGACGGCCTTTACACGCTCGTAAACGACGGAAGCAGGCGTGTCGGCAGGCAATGCCTGCAGAGCTTGAAGTAGCGCGGCAGTAAAAGCGCCGTGCGGCTCAGTACCCGCCGGCATTTCCTTGGCGGTCTGATCCTGTTGCGCCGCGGAAAAGACCAGCGCGGAATTGTCGGTGCGTTGGGTTGGCGCAGGGCGCGGTTGGCCGTTGGGCAGCGCGTCTGGAACTTCATTGATGTCGCGGGGATCAAAGGCCAGAGCGCGTTCGCGGTAAACCGGGCCGATGCCGCGGCTGATACCGCCGGAGTGACAACTGTCGAAGATGACGGTGAGATGGACGCCCTTGTCGAGAGCGGCATTGAAGATGCGCGTCATCTCGCGGTCGCGGACGTCGTAGCCGCCCTTGTAGGCGTCAGAGGGAACCATTGTGCTGTCGGCGTGGACATACTGACCGCCGACCAGCACGGTGAGCTTGTTGCCCTTGCTGTTGACTCGAAGCGAGCCATGGCTGGCGTCGTAAAAGACAACGGTGTCGCCCTTTTGCGGGACGTCCACTAGATATTTCTGCATGGCGGCAAGAATGCCATCGTGCGTGGTCTGATCGGCTGGAAGGAGGACCACACCCGGACTCGAATGGGGCGGCGCCGGGTTGGTGAGCAGAACAACGTTGGTGGCCGGGAAGCCGAACTTCGGACTGGTGAGGAGGTCGGCCATGGCTTGCGCGTCGTTGACGGACCCGTCGAGATTCTCGAAGGTCCCCAACTCGCAGCGGCCATAGATGCAGCCGGCCGGATGATCCGGCGTGGTTCCCGCGGGTTGATATGTATTGATGCCGATGAGGAGGGCTCGTTCGGTTTGGGCAACAGCGGACGACCCAGCGAGCGAGCCAGCGAACACGAAGGCCAAGGCGGAAAATCCGGCGACGTACGCTCTCATGCGAACTCCCATTGCAAACTGCAAGCCGGGGCGTTCCCCCATTTTCGCGGCAGCATCCGCGGACCCCAAAAACCAAGCGTGGCAACCTCATGAGGAGGGACCACACGCCTCGCGGTCATCAAGCCACGCGACATCAAGAATCGCTCCGGTTCACGCCGGATGAAACACTGACCTTTTCAGGAAGTTGCTCAACCGGCGCCGCAAGAAAAGGTATGCGCCGAAGCTTATTCCCCTGCGTTTATCGACGTAAACCGAGGCGCAAGGGTTTCAATGAAAATTGGTGTTCCTTGGGGGGGCGAATCTAATCAAGTCCTCGCCGCGAAACCACTCGCTGTCGAGAACAGCAAGAGTATAGCTCTCCGACGCAACAAAGCAATCAAAAATGTTCCGGCGCGGGGATGGCGGGATTCCTCGTCAAGGGAGCGCAGAAGAGGGCACGGGGAGATGAACCGAATTTACGTCCTGCCTCCGCCCAGGAAGGGCAGGGGTGACCATCTCCGTGCAGGAAGATCGGCGCGTAGGCGCAGCAACGCATCGTTCCCCAGGCCAGCCGATCTGTCAATGAACTGTTGCGGGAAGATCCTTCGGTGAGGTCTTTCGACGGTCTGCTGCAAGCGCTCGCACTCCGACGAAAAGCTCGCGATGGAACTTATCCGGTGCGGCTTGATCGGCCAACCGGAGCGGTTCCAGCACGCCACCATGGCTGGCAAATAGTGCGGACATCAATCAGCATGGTCCTGTACTGCGGATGCCGGCAGCCCTCATCGATGGTGCAAAGATCGGGGTGCAAAGATCGGGCAGGGAACAGGCGCGAGACGTAATTCAAATGTCATACAGCGTCTCGCGTCCGATTTCCTTCATGGATTGTCTGCGTAGACTAAAACATGTGGAATGAAAATGATATAAGATGCTGTGAATTCACGATTGTCAATCATTTGTCTCACAATCTTTCTTGCGTTGCTCGCCGTTTCTGCGTGATACTTTTAGGATATTCTGGACTCCGGCTCAATGCGAATGGAGCGTTGTGGCCCTTTTGTCAAGGGTGGGGTGACGTGTGTCCCACAGTTGGAAAAGCATATCTGTTTAGCTTAGAGATTTCACCGATCATCTGGGACTTACAGGGGCGGAGCCTACCCTAAATCAAAGCAAGCCGACGATTCAAGAAGGGCCCAAGTATTCTCATTCCTTCCCTTACCATTCAAGAATTCTGGTGAGTAAACGGTGTAGTTCTACATCTCGAAGCCAGGCTCAGGGGGTTCAATTATGGCAGGTCTGAGGCTGCGGTCACGCACGATAAGCGTTCGTCTTTCCGAAGAGGAGTACTTGACTCTCAGGCGCGTCTGCTCCTTGACCGGAGCACGCAGCGTATCGCACCTCACGCGCGAAGCTATGCGCTCCATTCTGGGAGATGCGAATCGAGAGGTTCCATTGGGACGTCATCTCGAAGAATTTCGCGCTGACATGAAGAATTTAGAGAAGAAGGTAGAGCGATTAGAGGCGAAAATCACAACGTTCAAGGCCAAAGGCGCAGAGTGAGCGAGAGTGAGTCATTGAACACGAATAAGGTTGCAAGCTTTGCACCATCAACATGAAACGACAAACCCACGCGTCAAAAGGTTAAGAAATGCCCAGCGTATTGCTTTACATTCGAAGAATGTCTGAATCCAGGCCGCGTTGGACCCACATCCGCAGCTTCATGTTTGGATTTGGATTGGCCGTATTGTTTTGTGGCGTCATCACTGTCCAGCTTGGTCGCGCCCAGGGAACGGACCAGAGCAGTAACGGCGAGGGCGCCAACCAGGGATCGGGATCTGCCCCGAACAGTGACGCCCAGGCACCATGTCCTGCACGGAGTGGCGCCGAGGGAACGGACCAGAGCAGTAGCGCCGAGAGCCCCGCTCAGACATCGGCCCCGGGCAGTGACACTCAAGCACCATGTCCACCAGGTAGCAGCAGCGAGGGAACAGCACCGGGCAGTGAAGCGCAGGCACCGGGCCAGAGCGTTGGCACGACACCATCGTCTCCCCAAAGTAACAATACCCAAACACCAACCGAGAATAGTCGTAAACAAGCAACAGGTGTGAATGCGACGCCTAAGGGAACGGGTACCGAGAGCCATCAAAGTGAACCCCAAGATATACAGCAGCCCAATCCATATACGAATATGCCCTCGCTGCACGATCTCTACACCCAAGTCCCCGCCACCGGAGGCAAGCTGCAGCGCTTTGGCAGCAACGCTTTTATTGTTGGCACAGGGAACGCGAACGAGTTGCCGATGGATCTCCCGGCTGGCCCCGATTATGTTCTTGGACCGGGAGATAGCCTGATCGTGAATATGTGGGGCGGCCTCTCAAACCGGCTGACCAGAATGATCGACCGCCAAGGCCAGATTGAACTGCCTGAAGCGGGCACAATCATGATCAGCGGAATGACGATCGCGGAGGCGCAGAGCGCCATCCAGCGGGTCCTTAGCGCGCAGTTTCAGAGTGAGCACGTCGAAATCTCTCTTGGCCGGCTTCGAACGGTGCGAGTCTATGTCGTGGGAGACGTGCAGCGGCCCGGCGCTTATGATGTCAGCTCTTTGTCAACACCGCTGAGCGCCCTTTACGCCGCCGGCGGCCCAACTAGCCGCGGCTCGCTGCGCGTCCTGCGACAATATCGTGGCATTCAGCTGGTCCGTGAGATCGACCTTTACGATTTTCTTTTGAAGGGCGTCCGCTCGGACGTCGATCGTCTTTTGCCTGGAGATACTCTCCTGGTACCAACGGTCGGTCCGGAGGTTTCAGTAGAAGGAATGGTGCATCGCCCCGCGATATACGAACTGAACGGTGAAAAAACACTGAATGAGGTTCTCGAACTGGCGGGGGGTGTGCTGCGTACTGCGAGCTTGAAACAAATCAATGTCGCGCGAATTGTGGCCAACCAAAGCCGCACCATGTTAAGTCTGCAACTCCCCGACAACCCGGCCGAGGCGGCGCAGAAGCTGGCCGACTTCCCGGTAGAGGGTGGCGACGATGTTGTAATTTCGCAGATTTTGCCCTACAACCAAGGCGCAGTTTATCTCGAAGGACATGTCTATCGTCCCGGCGCGTATCCCTACAAGGATGGGATGACGATTAGTGACCTTTTGCGTTCGTACCAGGACGTGCTACCCGAACCGGCTGACCATGCGGAACTTGTTCGCCTTCTGCCGCCCGACTACCGGCCCGAGACCACCAGCTTTAATCTCCACGACGCGCTGATCGGAAATGATTCGTTTCCTCTCGAACCTTTCGATCTGATTCGTATCTATGGCAGGTACGAGATCGATTCACCCACCGTTTCCATCGAAGGGGAGGTCCTTCGTCCCGGCGCCTATCCGATGTCTCAGGGTATGACCGTGGCCGGACTGGTAAGCATGGCCGGAGGATTCAAACGTAGCGCCTATCGGGATGAAGCCGACCTTTCCAGCTATGTGGTACAAAATGGCCAAAAGGTGCTAGTGAGCCATAGCACCGTCGCAGTGGAGAAGGCGCTCGATGGCGACAAAGAGGCCGATATGGCCCTTAAGCCGGGGGATGCCGTTAGCATTCGGCAATTGGCCGGCTGGCAAGATATCGGTTCGTCGGTGACGATAACCGGCGAGGTCGAGCATGCCGGCAGCTACGCGATTGAACCGGGAGAGCGCCTTAGCTCCGTGCTGAGGCGAGCGGGAGGGTTTAGAGAAGATGCGTATCCGCCCGCCGCGGTTCTGGAGCGGGAGCAAGTCCGTATGCTGGCCGAGCAGGCGCGTCAGCAAATGATTCAACAAATCGAGAACACCCCCCCCGAGGTCAAACCAGGAATGATCGGCGCGCAAGCAGCGGCAGATGTGAAGCAATCTCTCGAGTCGCAACGGCAGGAGATTCTCGCGAGCCTTCGAAGCCATCCCGCCAGTGGCCGACTGATCATCAACATATCTTCTGACGTCAGCAGGTGGGAGAATACCCCCGCGGACATTGAACTGCGCGCAGGTGACACCTTGCTCATACCCAAGCGGCCAAACTTCGTCCTAGTGAGCGGCCAAGTTTATAACCCAGCCGCGATTAGCTATGTGCCGGCGCGAAATCTCGCCTGGTACCTGCGCAGGGCGGGCGGCGCGACACCTGTCGGCGACAAGAAGGACATCTACGTGCTCCACGCCGATGGGTCAGTTATGCCGCACGACAACAGCTGGCTGAGCGATAAGTTTATGAACGCTCGCTTGCGGCCCGGCGACACTATCTTCGTGCCCCAGAGGATTGTCGGCGGTTCTACGGTCTGGCAGAACGTAGCGGCAGTGGCGCAGGCCATGTCGGCGGCTGCCTTGCCGATCGCTATCGCCGCAACCTACTGACAAAATAAAGGACCGCCTTGAGGTAGTTTCAAGAATCCGGATAAATGCGCGGCATTTACCCATAAGACCGAAAGCTGGCGCGAAAGCGGCAAGACGCCCCTTCGTCAGCCTTTCAATGTGAACGTCGACTCAGTTTGCAGGCAGCGAATCCGGTATCGCAACGTTTCCCAGAGAGTGAGTTTCAAATGGACGATTCTCAAAGTGCAACACCAGCCTCGGAACTGTCCGCCCAGACAGATGAAGTTGAAGCCGCCGATGCCGAGGAAGCCGGCGAAGCGCTAAGCTCAAAAATCGCTCGTTTCCTGCGGACATGCTGGGTAAGAAGATGGATGGTCATTGGCATTCTTGTCGCCGGCATTCTCGTCTCGTTGCTCTATGCTTTCCATCTTCCAGCCGTCTATACATCGACAACAACTTTAATGCCTCCTGACAGCACCTCTCCGGATTTCAGCATAATGGACGCGCTGTCGAGCAATCCCGCAACCAGGCTTGGCAGTGAAGAGCTGGGGCTGTATACCCCCGGCGACTTATTCACAAGTATTCTGGAAAGCCGGAACGTCCAGGATGGATTGATAAATCGCTTCGATCTCGCACATTACTATAAGACGCGCCTTATCGAGGACACTCGCAAATCGTTGGCGGCCGACACCAATATCGTGGTAGACCAAAAGAGCGGAGTTATCACGATTAGTGTTACGGCGAGGAATCCTGTACTCGCTTCAAATTTGGCGCGGGGATATGTAGAGGAACTTAATCGTGTAATGACCGAGAATTCCACGTCCGCTGCGCGCCGTGAGCGGATCTTTCTCGAGGAGCGGGTAAAAGATATTAAACAAAAGCTCGATGAATCCGCTAAGGAACTTAGTCAGTTTTCCGCCAAAAGCGGTGCAATCGACATGGCCTCGCAGACGAGATCGACGGTAGAAGAAGGGCTCAGACTGCAGGCCGAGTTGATCGATGGACGCAGCCAACTGGCGGCACTACGGCAGACCTATTCGGAGGATAATCTCAAAGTGCGCGCTCTAGAGGCGCATAATGCGGAGTTACAGCAACAACTCAACAAGATGGGCGGGCTGCCTCAAGGATCGGGTGCCGACACAGATACAACCAAGTCTCCTTATCCTACCGCTGACGAATTGCCCACCTTGGGACTTACTTACTATGACTTAGAGCGTGAAATGCGCGTTGAGGAAGCGCTGTGGGAGGCCCTCACAAAGCAGTATGAGGCGGCCAAAGTGGAGGAGGCCGAGGAGCTTCCGACGGTTCGCGTTTTAGACGTTGCCGAAATCCCCGGGCGGAAGTCTGGGCCTTCGCGGCAGATGATTGTCGAGTCAGGCGCCCTGTTTTCACTTGTCGTGGCCTTGATTGCGGTTCTCGTGGGGATGATTTGGGAGGCAATGGATCCTCAGGATGAGCCTATGCGAGGGCTAACAGAGATCATAGAGGGCGCTTTGAATTCTCGACGGTGGTATTGGAAGCTGCCCGGAATGGGGTGGATTCGCGGATGCTTAAAGGGATCGGGAGGACCAGGATAACCCGCCGGAACCGTCTCGCGATTGGTGGCTATGATTCAGCTTAATTCAATTCTGGATCGCCGCAACGCAGTCATATCTAAGGCCAAGAACCGAGCGCGATTTGAACTGGATCGCTGATGCGCCGACGCGAGGAGTCACACATTTAAAGGTCGGAGAGCCGCTTCACTAAGATGAAAACTATCGATGGTTTGGCCAATTTACAGCGCCAATTCGCAACGCATCCGCTTACGAGTAACGCGCCCCTGAGAGCATGGGCACGCTTCGTATCGTGGCAACTACGGAGCCGTCTTAAACACGAGATTCTTTTCCAGTGGATCGGGGGGCAACGACTCGTGGTCCAGCGCGGTATGGAGGGGGCGACCCAGAACATCTACGTTGGTTTGCACGAGTTCCCGGACATGATGCTTCTTCTCCACTTTCTTAGGAAGGGTGATCTGTTTCTGGACGTTGGCGCCAATATCGGAAGTTTCACAGTACTTGCCTCCGGGGTTTGCGGGGCAGAAACCTGGGCGTTTGAGCCAGACCCGGATACATTGCGACATCTCAAGCAGAACATTGCTGTGAACGGCCTGGACGCACTTGTAAAGGTCTATCAATGTGCGCTGGGAGCAGAGCAAGGTGAAGTGGCGTTTACATTCGGTCTCGATTCGATAAACAGAATTGCTTGTGCCAATGACAGGAATGTTCGAATGACTCGCCTGGAGAGGCTCGACAATGTTATCGGTTGTTCTGACCCGATTATGATCAAACTCGATGTCGAAGGAGCCGAACAAGCTGTCCTTGAAGGAGCGAATGCACTACTCGCGAATCCGAGCCTTAATGTCGTTGAGTTAGAAACGCTCACACCGGAGAGCGCTGATATTCTGAAGGGAAATGAATTCGCACGGGCGTTCTATGATCCATTTCGCCATAAGTTAAGCCGAGAACCAATTGGTCTAAAATCATCAAACGCCTTGTTTGTCAGAGATTGGTCTCTTGTTGCGGACCGTTTGGCGGGGGCCAGGAAGATTGAAATCTTCGGCCGTGAGATTTGAGCGACTTCTTGAAACCCTTCTCATGAGAATCTGCAACGGTCATGTCTGCGGTTTCCCTCTGCAACTGGCAGCACAGGAGCCGCTACGGTAGATTGTGCGGAAGGAAAGACGTGACGCGACAATTCACCGCAACTTCCAGGCAAGCCAATGGAGCTCAAGTTCGGACCTCAATTGACTGCGTCTACCGATTGCGAATGCGGCTCACCTGAGGATTGAGCGAACTTGTTCAAGACATTCCTTGTGACAACGGTCAGCGGAACCACTTGCGCAACAAGGACTGAGATGACGGTTCCCAGGACCGCACCGATGATTCCATAACGGAAGACAAAGAGGATGGAAAGGGCGAGGTTCAGCACAGCCATCACAAGCGCGCCGACGACTTGAACCCGGAGTTGCCCCACGCCGTTCAGTAAGAAGTTCATTGGTTGCAGGTAGGCGTAGAGAACGCATTGAAGGCCGAATACGGTCAACAATGCAGGCGAGGCATGCATCTGAGGGCCTACCCAGACGGCCAGGATTTGGTTTCCGAAGATAGCCAGGAAGGCTGCGGCAATGATGGTTAGCGCGGTCCCACTAACAGCGATTCGCGTGAAACTTCTGCGAATCCAGGGTCCGTCTGAGTGAGCCACTGCATCCGCGTAAGCTGGCCACATGGCACTGGAAAGCAGAATCAAGAACGAATTGATCATGCTGAACAGCCGCGCCGGAACGGCATAGGCGGCCACCGACTTAGCACCGAGAATCTGCGCGATGACGATGTTATCGGTCTGCATGCCAACCGATATGGCAAGTTGCAGCAGGAAGAACATCATTCCGGTATGGAAGAGCCGCGATGCCGATTCTCGCGAGAAGGCGCTGGGGCTCGGCAGCAACTCCGGATGAGACCGGCCAAAGAGTTCCAGACCATTAAGCATTGAAACTATGACCGGCGGGGCGGCAAGGCTCAGCACAAGAAGCGGAAGACCCCCGTGGATGCGAATGGCAAACAGCAGAGCAGCCAGAGAAGCTATGCTTCCGAGGCTGTCCCACAGGTTGTTTGCGAATCCGTTCTGCATGCCTGTCTGAATATTCCGAATTGCGAACAAAGGCACGTTGAGGACGAAGCAGTAAAAGAAGACCAGAAGCGCTGGTCCGGCTTCGCGCATGGCCAGCGGGGAACGAAGGTTAAACAGCCGGCTCGTATCGATAAACGGATAGGCGGCAGCCATTCCCAGAGCAAGGAGGGCCGCAATTACACAGAGCGTCCAAAATCCGCTGGCGCTTGCCTGTCTCGCCGCACGCAAATCTTTACGGCCCACGGCGTTTGCCACGATGTTGATCAAGCCGTTGCCGATGCCGAGATCGGCAAAACTCATCATCATGACAACCGATGTGATTGTCATCCACATCCCATAGCGCTCGGCGCCGAGGTAACGAAACGTCAGGCGGACGGTAAGAATCGACGTCGCCATCGAGACGATTTTGCTGAACGAAGCCGCTGCTGCTGTCATCGAGGCGCGACGATAGCGCTCACGCGACCGGTCTCCGGCGGTCTCGATTTTGCCGGACCGGAGCCGCAGGAACGAGCGCAGCCAGGGTAAGGCACTTCTTGCGTACGAAGCGAACGATTTCATTGAATCCCGAACGGGCGACTGGCGGCCCGATGAAACAAGGCAGAAAATTTCTTTGCGACGATGGATGGCGCGAAATATTGGTCGAATCTTTGTTTTGCACTCAAGGCTAACCTGGTCCGCAGATCGCTATCGTCACAAAGACACTCCAAACTGGCTGCCAGGTCACCCGCATCTCCACTTGTAACAATGCCGGCTTTGCCATCATCGACAATTTCCCGTTGCACTTCCCAGGCGGGGACGACCGGAATAGCGCCCTGGGCCATTGCTTCAAGGTAAACCAACCCGTAGCTCTCAAAATAGGATGGCATAAGGAGAACGTCGCTGTCCTGCATCCGCTGCAGCACCTGGCCGGAGGGCAGCGCATTTGTGACCTGCAGGTTTGGAAGCGGAGGCGCAGCAATCGGGCCGTCGGTATGCGCGGAAACAACGGTAAGATGAATCCGCTTTTGAACGCTGGCGGGCAGGCGAACCATCGCTGCGTAGACTCGGTCAAGCCCCTTTCTTCGCGCTTCGTTGCCTACGAAGAGGCAGCGGAGCGGTCCGACCCGTTCAAGCTTCTTGTTCATGCGATCTGGGGCGATTGGTTTCACATCGGGCAAAAAGAAAGGCACCGCAACAAACTTGTCAGCAATCCGAGGAAACCATTGGCCCAGCCGCGTTCGTTCCGCCTCAGTGGAAACCAGGACGGCGGCAGCTTTCTGAAAGCCCCTCGACTTTATTTCACGTTCAATGGCAAGGTCATCATCCAAAGCGCCGCGCGCCCGGACCATTGCAGGATCGAGGATTGAGTTATGCCACACAACGGGGATCGAGTCTGCGTTGCGCGGAAAATCGTCGTGGCAGAAGACCAGGTCGCAACCACTTTTTGCAAATTCTCTTCGGTCAAGCGTTGAGCTCTTATCGTGTGCCTCAGAAATCTTCAGCTCGCGGTAGATAACGCCGCGAGCCCACTTCAGGTGCACACGCAGGACCGTTGAATTTGACCGCGCGAGGTAAAAAGCGCAATTTTGAACGAATTCGCCGATTCGTGGGATCAGGAACCGTGTGTATCGCCAATCTGTGTTCCTCCGGCGGATGAACCATTTCGGGGTTTGGATATACACCTTGACGGGAATTTCCATCGTGCCTCTTGGTTCCAAACGAATATACCACTGGTCAGTGTCGCGAGCGGTTTCATCGGATTCGGAAAGGACCAAATGAAGCTGGTGCGGGTATTTCTTGTCGTAGCCCTTGTAGCCAATCTTGGCTTCGGGTTGAGGCAATTGGTGCTGCGGGGCGGATACGGGGACTTCTTTGTCTATGACACGGCCGCCAGCCTGGTCCGCTCAGGCCAGAGCATGTCGATCTATGACGGAGCCGACACTGGCGTCGATCCTCAGGTACGCTGGGCCGACCCGGGCTCAAAGTTCGCCGCCGCCGCACGTTCTTTGGGAATCTCTCCGGTGCGACTCTATGTCTATCCCCCCTTGCTGGCGGACCTCCTGGTTCCGTTTTCTCTGTTGCCAGTCATCGCCGCGGCGCGCCTTTGGTTTGCCTTATGCACAGCGATGCTTGTCGCGGCAGGAGCTATCGCGGCGCGCTCAATGGGCGCGCGATGGCGATCGTGGGCCATGCTGGCTTGGATGTCCGCCATTTTGGGACTAGGTCTATATTCCCTATCCTGGGGACAAGTAACTCCACTGCTTTGTCTTCTGTGGTCTCTGGGAATCTTCACCTACAAAAAGGAATCGCCCTATCTCTCCGCTGTGGCGCTGGCGATGGGCACAGCGATCAAATTGACGCCTGTGCTGGCGGTCGTCCCATTTCTGGTTTGCCGCGAGTGGAAATGGCTTCGCGCTTATCTGCTCTTGCTCGTTGCTTTGATAGCGGCGATGGTCATGCTGAACGGTCCCGCCAGCCTTTTGGATTATCAGGTGCACGTTCTGCCTTCAATGTCGGCCGGTTACCCCGACCCATACAATTTCTCGATCTCGTCGGCCTTCCGGCTTTTCTATCTTGTAGTGCATCGCCCGTCATCTCTCACCTCCGCTGCGCCGCAAGCGATCGCTACCCTCTGCTCGGTGTTGACGGTGGCTGTGACCTGCTGGATGATCCGAAAGCGCCGCGAAACTCTTTCGCAGAAAGAACGGTGGGCAATTCTCGCCGCCATATCCATGCTGTCAGTGAGCCTGGCACCGGTCTCCTTCCAGCAGGCCTACATCGTGGTTGCGTTTCCGCTGGGCTTTCTCTGGCTCGATCTCCTGCGAGGCGGCCTGCGGCCCTTCTTTACTCCAGTAGTGATTGCGGCAACGCTCGAGTACGCCACGTTTGCTACAAAGATTTTTCGGAGCGCGCGGTTTGCCCCGATCGGCGGGGGGGTGTGTGCCTTGATTCCTCCTACTGTGGGAATTGTCATTGCGCTGCTCTGCATTGCGCGGGCGCCTGACCCGCAATCGCAACTCGTGCCCAAGTTAGCAAAGACGGATTGCAATGAGGCCATTGCCGGACCGGATTGAGCGGCTTTTTGAACAGCTCTCGAGTGACCCGCCGGGCTCAATTTAACGACATCAACACCGAAAAAGAGATTTTCACCCTGGTCTCAATGGTGAGACTCGGTGCGCCAGGTTCGATTTCTATTGGAATGGCATGACACCCGGGCCGCCCACCTGCTTTCTGGGAGTACCTGCGACGATGACAAATGTGATCAAGTTACTGAACATGCCGGAATATCTTTACCAACCCGGCGCTGGCCTTCGAAGGGTATTCGGCCGCGAAACAAGCACCGGCAGCACGATCGTTCAACTCCCCTGGGGTCTTCAAATCGAAGTGGATTTGGGAGAGGCCATTGGCCGAGCGTTATGCCACCACGGGCTGTTTGAAATTTCAGTTGTTGAAGCGATCTTCAGGCTCACAGATCCAAGCGATATATTCCTCGATGTGGGCGCCAACATCGGATTTATGTCGGCAGCAGCGGTTTCGGCGAATGCCAGGGAGATTTATTCGTTTGAACCACACCCCGCACTCTTCGATCGACTTTCACGCAACATCGCCATGTGGGAAAAGGCGCGTCCGGCTATCGCTGGACGGGTCAAGTGTATGCAGGTGGCGATTAGTGAGAAACCCGGCCATACAACGCTCTATATCCCGTCGGGGTTCAATACTAACAAGGGAATTTCCTCTCTCGAAGTCGGCGCTGGCGAAGTCCCGGGCCTCACTCTCGATGTCCGCGCGACGACCCTCGACGAGATTATCGGCGAGTGCTCTATCGGCATTCTAAAGATCGATATCGAGGGACACGAATTGAAGGCGTTTGCCGCCAGCAGGAAAACACTCGACGCGGGCAGAGTGCGAGACATCATTTTTGAAGATTTCGGGGGTATGACCTCTCGGGTAGCGCGCCTGCTGTCCGAAGCCGGATACACTGTCTTCGGACTGAACAAGACGGTCTTTGGGCCGGCGCTGCTCGATACCGAGAATAGGGTCCGACGCTTTCGCTCATTCTCCAATGAGTCGCGCAATTTTCTGGCCACTCTTGATCCGGATCGAGCTCGCAGTCGCATGATGAAACGGGGCTATAGATGTCTCGCCAAGCAGAGATGGTCCGCGGGCAATTCGTTATTACCTTGAGGGCCGGCTCTGGCACAAGCTGGCGGGGGTCAATTTCGAGTGAAGAATCGCGGGGGCATATCCGCTCGCTACTTTGAGTTGCAATTGCACACCTGGCGTTTGTCACGTTCTTGCTCACTAAATTACCCATAGTCAAGCATCAAGTGGACTTCGGAATCTTTTTGCTTGAATCTCATCGGACCGAATGGAATATTGCTTCCCATGGAGGAATATTCCCCCCGTTACGAGCCGCTGCGGCGCACCAACTTTGTCGCGATCCGCGGCCCCCGCGGCTTCCGCCCGACCGATGACCATAGATGATTTGCATAATCCCAACCGTGCTTTCGAGCTAGGATGAATTCTATTTCGACTCAAGCTAAACGCTCCGTTGAGACGCCTATGCGTAGGCGCGCGAGGCGGTATGACAATGCCGACATTCTGGTCTTTTTCATCCCCTGTCTGCAGTTCATTCATCTCAAAGTCATCGGTGTCTTGGAAGGCTCTGACTTGCTGATGTTAGCTGCCTTCTTGTACCTTGCTTTTCGCGGGAAGATCAGGATCGCGACGCCGTCCGGCAAGAGATTCCTGGTGCTTTGTTCGCTGTGGCTTGTTTCACAAATTGTGACGGACGTCGTGAGGCACTCCGCATTCGCCGACTATGCGCGTGGCTGGAGCATGATCGGGCTCACGCTCATCGGTTTTGTGGTGCTCTATACGCTGCTGTACGAACGGCCGCGCCGGCTGGTGATCTATGGTTGGGGGCTAGTTGCAGGCAGTCTGCTTGAGTTGTTGATTAGTCCCAACGATTATGAGCGAGGCAGCCCGTGGAAGTTTGGATATTCATTTCCAGTGAGTCTGGCATTATTCCTGCTTGTTTCAAGCGAGAAGTGTCGCGGCCACTGGCCAATCACTCTGGGCGCGTTGATGGGCGTAATCAACATCTGCCTGGGAGCCCGCAGCCAGGGCGAGTTTTGCCTGATCGCCGCCTGTTACGTTTTCACCACTCGCTTTCTGAACGCAAAGAGAAAGGCAGGTTCCAAGGTGAAGGCCGGAACGATACTGGCTCTAGTTACTTCAATCTTACTGGGCGTCGCCGGCACCGCATGGGCTTATCGATACGCGGCTACCGCGGGGATTCTGGGTGAGGACGCAAAAGACAAATATGAGCAAGAATCGAGCGGGAAATACGGAGTACTTCTTGGCGGCCGTCCGGATTTATTGGGGGCTCTTCCCGCAATTTACGACTCCCCCATTTTAGGACATGGTGCATGGGCCGAGGATTGGACGTATATCAAAGCGGAGAGAATGGCGCTGGTCCTCTTGGGATACAAAGAGCCTGTCCTGATGACGCGTGACGATTTCATAGCAGGGAACATCCCGGCGCATTCGTATTTATTGCAAGCTTGGGTATGGGCGGGTATTGTTGGCGCGATTTTCTGGGCGTGGGTCTTTGGATTCACAGCGAGAACGATGATGCGTATTTATCCACCTACGGCTGCTCTACTGCCGCTATTCTCGCTCGTCGCATTTTCGTTACTGTGGGAAATTCTGTTTTCTCCCTTTGGCGAAGAGGTTCGTATCGTTTTTCCGTACTACATGGTAATGGTGATGACCTTCTCGAGCTTGGCGCCTCGCAAGGCTGCACGCGCCGCGACGAAGATGGCGAAAAAGAAAAACCAGCGCCGGATTGCCACTTCAACCGCAGCTCCGATCTGAACGCATATGTTTTCGCAGCGGGGATATGCGTTCTCGCGAATTGCTCTTCTTCGCAGTCAGGCTGTAAGTATTGCCGCGAGAAGCGGCTTACTCTGCGAGACGCCTGAGAAAGATGGCGCTGGGAAATTGCCCGCTCTCGATGGTGAGACCATCTTCGAAGACTGTAGGGCGAATATCCGGGAAGATTTTTCGCAGTTCGCCGGGCCGCTGATGGTGAAGCATGGACAATGAGCCGGCGATCTCAAAACTGCGGTTCATCAAGAGAAAAGCGTAGAGCAGTGCCGATTCATGGGAGAAGAACAGCGCCGTCGACAGCAAGTCGGGAGCGTAATCGTAGGGAAAGTAGATGTCGTGAAAGTGGGCGTAGACGCCGGGTGCGAGACGGGGCAGCATTTCCAGAATGATGAGGTTCAGTTCGCCGGCCGGGGCGAGGGTGTGGCTGGAGTCGACAAAGAAAAGATCTCCGGCGCCGAGCTTCTGGACGCATTCGGAGCCAACATCCTGGACCTTTTGAGGGACGAGATCGATCCGGCCCGTCTTGCTTTCACGTTGAAGAAAAGCGGTCGGGTAGGGCTCGATGCAGACGATGCGCGGCGAATAGCCTTCGTCCTGTGCGGCCATTAAGCAGACGGCGGTGGAAACGCCGCAACCGATCTGAACGATCTGCTTTGGCCGGCGCGCGCGAATAAAGCAATACAGGAAGTCGGCCTCGACTTCGCCGTACCCCTCGTCACTGCCGTTCATTCTTACGGCGGAATTGTGGATAGCGAACTGCTTCAAAGCATCGCGGTAGTTCTCGGTACATTCGTCGATCCATGCCACCTGAGAATCGATGTCGCCTAAAACGCCCTGGAAACTGCGCGGCTTCCGCCACGAGGTAGTTCCGCGCAAGGTGCGGATGTCGGGGATCTCCGAATAAAAATGGCGCGGAAGAATATCGATACGAAATCGCTGGCCGATCTCGAAGGCGCTCCTTAGAAGGTTCTTACCTCGCGTCTTGAGAAATCGCTTGAGCGTAGGTGGCATGACTCGCAATCTCCTGTACTGGCATCAAGCCGCGCAATTGTTCCGCCTCGCTGGGAGGTTCTGCCAGGGTTTTCCGTTTCAACGGGAACCCTCATCTCGGCGGCTCAATCGCAGCCAGTGTACACCGAGCCACCACGTGAAGGAGCAATGCAATACTTAGCGCGTTATGTCCAGGTTGCGGTGAGCCGGAATGCGGATGGCGCGTTTCACGATTCTCTGCCTAACTGCCGATCGGCCTGTTCAGGTCATGAGCCCAAAACTGATCCGCGCACTTTTACGAGAAAAATTAGCCAGAATAGGCGGCGGAGAACCGCATGAAAATCAGTATTGTTACTTTGTCCTATAACCAGCGGGCCTTTCTTCGAGAGGCGATCGACTCGATTCTGCAGCAAGACTACCCCGACTTGGAGTACATTGTTGTCGATCCTGGCTCGACGGACGGCAGTCGCGAATTAGTTCGGAGTTATGGAGAGCAGATATCACATGTTATCTTCGAACCTGACCAGGGCGCCGCGGATGGTCTAAATAAGGGGTTTGGCCGGGCGACCGGTGAGATTTTCGGATTTCTAAATGCCGATGACTTCCTGTTGCCCGGCGCCCTGCGCAGGGTTGCGGAGTTTTTCCAGTCGCATCCGCGCTGCGATATGGTCTTGGGAAACGGGTATGTTGTGGACGCTCACGGCCGCAATCTGCGTCAGGTGAGGGCTAGAGATTTCACGGTTCGGCGATATCTCTATGGGGGGACGCAATGGCTCCAGCAATCAACGTTCTTCCGTCGCGAGGCATTCCTGCTGTCGCCCCGTTTCAATACCGAGAATCGAACCAGCTGGGATGGCGAGTTATTCGTGTGCCTGGCGCAGATGGGAGCTACCGTTGGCTATATCAACGCGGATCTTGCTGCCTTTCGGATTCACGGCGGATCCATTTCAGGAACCGGCAGGTTAGAGGATGCTTATAGGGAAGATTGTAGGCGCATTTTTCGGCAGATTCGCGGGCGGGAATGGCGCGTGACGGATGACTTATTGCGGCAACTCTATAGAGTCGAAGGTCTACTTCTCCGCACCGGATTGCGGTTGAAGGTTGCGGCTGGGAAGCGGGATGCTGCATGAGAGCCGCGGTTCTTTGGACTGGCCTGTCGGGATATCTCAATGCGTGCCTCAAGGAGCTTGCCAGCCGCGAAGGGGTGGAACTGTTTGTAAGTCACCAGGCGCCTGTCGAGGACGCTCCCTTCGACGACGGTCAGTTTGAATGGATCCCAAATCGCCTGGTATGGCGATCAACGGTCGATGTCGCGCTGCTAAGGACCCGATTGCGCGCGTTTGATCCGGAGATATTGGTTTTCTGCGGGTGGCACGTCCCTGGATATCGACAAGTCGCGAAGGAATTTGCCAAGAGGTGCTTTCGCGTTATGGCCATAGATAACCCCTGGGAGGCCACGCTGAAGCAGAGGATAGGCACACTCATCGCGCCTTGGTACATCCGCCCCCTTGCAGATGCAGTCTGGGTTCCAGGGGAGCGGCAGGCGGCTTTTGCCAGGAGGTTGGGAATTGAACAGCGCGCCATTCTTTGGGGCTCGTTGTCCTGCGATCAGCCCTCGATTGAAACCGTGCACCTTTCGCGCTTAGCCGAGGGACGAGCCGTTCCGCGCTCCTTTGTTTTTGTGGGAGAGTTTGCCGCGCACAAGGGCGTGGATGAGCTTGCAAAAGCCTACGAGACGTACCGGGAGAAATCAGTCGATCCCTGGCCTCTGGTTTGTTGTGGTGCTGGTCCCTTGGGTTCTCGTCTCGAAGGCAACCCTGGCATTCGCGTCGATGGATTTGTGCAGCCGGATCGCCTATGCGAGATACTAGGCTCAGCCGGATGTCTGGTTCTGCCGAGCAGCATTGATCACTGGGGAGTTGTGGTTCACGAGGCGGCTTCAGCGGGGCTGCTGATTCTTGCATCGGTGAATGTTGGCGCAGCGGTGCACCTCGTCCAGGATAACTACAACGGGTACCTATTTGATAGCCGGGACGTGAAAGGGCTCGCCGCCCTTATGTCCCATATCAGCGATCTGAGCGAGGCGCGCCTTGATGCAATGTCCCGGGCCAGTCATCTGCTCTCAAAGCAGTATTCACCGGTACGGTGGGCCGATACACTTCTAGATGGTTTCCGCGCTTGTTCGCGGCATTAAGGTGGATATGTCATCGGTTCGATTCGCCATCTCATACACAGTAAAAGATGAGTCAAGGATGTTGCCTGCCGCAATCGACTATCATCTCGCCGCCGGCTGTTCACGCATTTATGTTTTCTGGGATGGAACATCTGACGGCTCAGATTTGCTGCTCTCCGCATACCCATCAGTCATTGCGCGCAACTCTATTACCCCCGACGAGGCGGCAGATGCGCCCCAGTGGATCACCAAGATTCTTCCTTGGTGGGATGTAGATATGGATGTTCGCAAGTGCATTAATGCCTATTACGCGGCAAGGAGCGCTGCACGCGAAGGTATTGATTGGTTGATCAGTCTTGATGCCGATGAGTTGATTTGGATGGAGAATGATAGTCCGATAAACCAAGACAGTGTTGTAAGACAGTTATGTCGTGTGCCGGATAACATCGACCAACTGCTTTTGCCCAACCTGGATTCTGTGGCCACATCCGGGGAGTCTAAGAGCCCGTTTTCGGATTGCGTATACTTTATGAATCGCTTTCCTGCGACTGAATTCGTTTGGCGATCCTCCCGTGCATTGTTGATTCGGATAGGAGGGTCACCAGAACTCGTCGCATGGTACGATTATTTCTTTTATCAGGTTCGGTTTGCTGGAGCGCTGCCTCGGTTGATGCGCGAGCCCAAGAGCCGGCGCAGAATCCCAGCGGGCTATTTCTTAGGTTACAGCAGCTATAAGTCTTTCATTAGAATAGCGACATTCTCGAACTTCAAGTTTGCAACGCATCGCTGGATGCGTGATGTGAGAGCACCCCGAACCATGGCACTTGGTAATGTACTTCACTACGATATGCCGGATGCGGCCTATTTTGCCGCTAAATTCCGGAAACGGCAAGAAGGAATATTACAGAAATTCTTTTACCTGAGATATCGACTTGCATTAGTAGCGAGGAATTGCTCTGATAGCGAGATCAAGGAGTTCTTTGACGACTACATAGCAATACGGGAGCCCGCTCGGATTGCACGTCTGGAAAGCAAGGGGATCTTGTTAAGAATCGATGCGGTCGCGGATTTCATGAAGGGAAGACAAGGAGATGCAGTGTTGGCGAGGCCTTCGATTATGGCGCCGATTGCTCCGAGTTGCACCGGTTGCGAGGGGGATGTGTGAAATGAGTGGAACGTTTATGGTTGGGAAACCGCGCCGCGGCCTGACTTTGAAAAGATATGGCCCGATAGAGCGATGATCGAATGACCAGGGAGATTCACTACAACTCTGCCGATCACATCTCTGCCAGCTCGGCAGAGGATCCATACCTCCGCCCATCTTTCCCGTTCCGTGACAGACTGGCGCGGCAGCTATGGAACATCTGTTGGTTACTCCTGTATCGAACATCCCCGCGCCCGCTCCATTCATGGCGTGCGCTGTTGCTTAGGGTGTTCGGAGCCAAGATAGGGCCGAACTGTCACTTTTATCCCGGATCGAAGATTTGGGCCCCGTGGAATCTGACATGCGCCGACCAGGTGGCGGTAGGCGATGGCGCCGAAATCTATAACCCCTCGCCAATGCGCTTCGGATCGCACGCAATCGTGTCGCAGGGCGCCTATGTCTGCGGCGCAACCCACGATCTCGATGATCCCGCATTCCCGTTGCTTGCTTTTTCCATGGTCATCGGAGCCAACGCCTGGATTTGCGCGCGGGCATTGGTAAGCCCCGGAGTCAACGTGTGTGAAGGCGCCGTGCTTGGACTAGGATCGGTAGCAACTCGCGACCTTGAGCCATGGGGAGTGTACGCGGGAGTGCCGGCCGTCAAAGTGAAGGAGAGAAACCGCACGGTGGTTGGCGCAGCAACTCCAGCGCCGCCGTCATGCCAACCGCTCCCACCCAGGCCCTGAGCTTTGCACGCTAGATTCGCGCCTTCACACTGACGATATGACTTCTCCGGTGTCATTCCATGACCGCTATCAGATGATCCTGGGCGTTCGCTTTTTTATCGGGACGGCTCAGGAAGCCATCAATGAGATATCGCGAGAGGGTGGCTTGGTGATCGTACCGGCCGCGCCTGCGCTTAAGAACCTTCCACGCGACAAGGGGTACCGGGAAGCGTTGCTTGGCGCAGACTTCGCCCTCGCCGACAGCGTCCTGATGGTGTTGCTCTGGAATCTGATGCAGCGCAACCGGATCGCCAAGCTTTCAGGGCTGAAGTATCTGCGTGCGCTGATCGAACAGGCCGATTTTCGTCCGTGTGGCAGAAGCTTCTGGGTGATGCCTTCCAGGGATGCGGCCGAGCGCAATGCGGCATGGCTGCGAGCAAAGGGCGTTTCCGTGGGCGATGAGGATGTTCACGTAGCGCCCATTTACGGCGCGGAGATCCGCGACCCTGTTCTCCTTGAGCGGCTTGAACAGCACCGGCCAAAGCACGTGGTACTCGGCATCGGTGGCGGAATTCAGGAGCGGCTGGGATTCTATCTCAAACAGAACCTGAGTTATCAGCCGGCGATTCACTGCGTGGGTGCGGCCATAGCGTTTCTTTCTGGAGATCAGGTTAGAATTCCGGTTTGGGCCGACAAACTGGGCCTCGGCTGGCTATGGCGCAGTATCTCCAATCCGAAGCGTTACGTTCCCCGGTACTGGGACGCCCGGCATCTGGTGCCATTGATGTTGCGGTATCGGGACCGCCTGCCAATTGCCGGCTCCTGAGCTGCCCTTATTCTCAAGCCTTGCCAGCGAGCGCTGCGCCTGCGCTTAACTCTACTGACTTACGAATTCTTTTTTGACCTGCCGATCTAATTGTATAAGTCATATTATGTGTATAAGTCATATTATCCCACGGCGGCACCATCCATTGTGTACGAGGATTTTGCGATGAGTGAAAGGGCAAGTATTGCAGTTATCATCTTGACCTACAATGAAACTCTACATTTGTCGCGGGCCCTTGAGCACATTGTGGGTTTTGCCCAGGAGATTTTTGTAGTGGATTCGTTCTCGACCGACGGGACTGCAGATCTGGCCAGGTCCTACGGCGCGCATGTCCTGCAGCACACCTTTCAGAATTACGCAAAGCAGTTTGAATGGGCGCTCGATAACGCGCCGATCGCTGCCGAATGGGTAATGCGTCTTGATGCAGACGAGGTTGTCGAGGCCGACCTTGCGGGAGAGATTGCTTCGAAGCTTGCCAAACTTCCCATCGATGTTACTGGAGTAAATCTCAACCGCAAGACAATTTTTCAGGGAAGATTTATCCGTCATGGAGGAAGATACCCTCTGACACTCCTTCGGATCTGGCGCCGTGGCAAGGCGCACATCGAAGACCGTTGGATGGACGAACATATGTATCTCTCGGAGGGCCGTTCAGTAACCTTCGAAGGTGGCTTTGCGGACCACAGTCTGCGAGACCTCACGTTCTTCATTGACAAACACAATTGGTATGCAAGCCGGGAAGCGTTGGACGTGCTGAACAAGCGCCTTCATCTATTTGAGCCGTCGTGCGCTCTCACCGCTGAAGCGACGGCGCGACAGGCAAAGCTGAAGCGCTTCTTTAAGGAATCGGTCTATAATAGGATTCCGTTTGGATTCTCAGCCTTCGCTTATTTCCTGTATCGATATTTCATCCAACTGGGCTTTCTTGATGGGCGCCAAGGTCTTGTCTACCACGTCCTGCAAGGGTTTTGGTACCGGTTTCTGGCGGGGGCAAAAATTCGCGAACTAGAAGCAGCGGTACGCAATGCCTCGTCCGCCGACGACATTCGCAGCAAGATTGCCGGCTTAACACGGCAGAAGTTTTAGGAGGAGCCTCTCTTGCTCACCCCGCTGCGATCCTGGATGAGCCCGAAAACTCCTTGCACTCTCTACTCAATGGATTCCTGGAAAGCTCGATTCTGCTCTGCTAGTCTGTATTGTCAGTCTGCTGGATTACTGTCCCGTTAAGAATGCCGGGCATATTCATACGCTGTATTTATATCTGTGCGAGCCCTATTCAACATCCACCTTCGAGGAGAAGAACGACATGGCGATAAGGAAAGCGTTGGTTTGCGGCGCCGGCGGCTTTATCGGCAGTCACATGGTAAAGCGTCTTCGAGCTGAAGGCTACTGGGTGCGTGGAGCGGATCTGAAGCAAACCGAATACAGTCCGTCGGAAGCGAATGATTTCGTGATTGCTGATCTGCGTCTTCGCGAGAGCTGGGAGGCAATTCTTGACGAGGGGATAGATGAGGTCTATCAGTTCGCAGCGGATATGGGCGGTGCTGGTTATATTTTTACCGGGGAAAATGATGCCCACGTCATGCATAACTCGGCGATGATTAATCTCAATGCGGCGGACTTTGCCGCGCGTCGCAAAGTAAGGAGGATATTCTACTCATCTTCTGCCTGTATGTACCCTGCTTATAATCAGGAGGACCCGAACAACCCCAAGTGCGCTGAGGAAACCGCCTATCCTGCGGCTCCCGACAGCGAATATGGATGGGAAAAACTCTTCAGCGAGCGCCTGTACCTGGCGTTCGCACGTAACTTCGGGCTCGACGTCCGGATCGCCCGCTTTCATAATATCTTCGGCCCCGAGGGCACCTGGCAGGGCGGAAAGGAAAAAGCTCCTGCCGCTCTCATGCGTAAAGTGGCTGAACAGGCCGACGGCGGACAGATCGAAATATGGGGCGACGGCCTGCAGACCCGCTCGTTCCTTTACATCGATGAATGCATTGAAGCCGTCCGCAGGTTAATGGAGAGCTCTTTCCAGGGACCAGTCAACATCGGATCGGAGGAAATGGTCACCATCAATCAGATGGCCGAGATGATCATGAAGATTGCCGCCAAGAAACTCGCCATCAAGCATATTCAAGGACCGACCGGCGTGCGGGGCAGAAACTCCGACAACAAATTGCCGCGCAAGGAGCTCGAGTGGGAGCCTGGTCAGAGCCTCTTCGACGGCCTGTCAAAGACTTATCCGTGGATCCACGGTCAGATGCAGGCCGCGTCAAAGAAGATTCCGGAAGTCACTGCCGGCGCCCGCTAGTAGAAGATGAGGCGACGGGACATCGAGGCGCCCGCTCACCAAATGCGAACCTTCCACTCGCAAGGGCCAAGGTGAGTTAAGTGGCGCTGTTTGAAGAAGCGGCGTGACGAAGATTATGATCGTCTTAGCTCGATTGCATTTGTTAAAGGACCCGGGGGATCCCATCCGAAAATGAAGAAAGCGCTAATCACTGGCTGCACTGGCCAGGACGGTTCATACCTGACTGAATTCCTTCTCGCCAAAGGATACGAAGTTCATGGTCTCAAGCGGCGTGCGTCGAGTTTCAATACCGATCGCGTTGACCACATTTTTCGGGATCTTCACGAGACCGGCAACCGCTTCTTCCTGCACTATGCCGATCTCACAGACGGCAGCTCGCTTTCCTCGCTTCTGCACAGCCTTGAGCCGGACGAGATCTACAACCTGGGCGCGCAGAGCCATGTAAAGGTGAGCTTCGAGGTTCCGGAATTCACCGCGGATGTCGTGGCCTGCGGAACTTTGCGCCTGCTCGAGGCCATGCGGCTTACTGGCGTCAAGTGCCGCTTCTATCAGGCTTCATCGAGCGAAATGTTCGGAAGCGCCGCGCCTCCTCAAAGCGAGAGGACTGCCTTTCATCCGCGCAGTCCTTACGCGTGCGCCAAAGTCTTTGGGCACGACATTACCGTGAACTACCGCGAGAGCTATCGAATTCACGCGTCGAGCGGTATTCTCTTCAACCATGAATCTCCGCGCCGCGGCGAGACCTTTGTTACTCGCAAGATTACCCGTGCGGTAACGCGCATTAAGTACGGAGTTCAACAAAAACTTTTCTTAGGTAACTTGGATGCGCGACGCGATTGGGGTTATGCACCCGATTATGTCCGCGCCATGTGGTTGATGCTTCAACAGGAAAAGCCGGACGACTACGTGATCGGCACCGGTGAGGCCCATTCGGTCCGCGAATTCGTCGAGCTTGCTTTCGCAACTGTCGACCTGGATTGGCATAAGTACGTGGAGATTGATCCCCGATACTTTCGGCCAGCCGAGGTCGACTATCTCTGTGCAGATACAGCGAAAGCACGGAAGGCCCTAAACTGGGAACCGGCTGTAACCTTCACGGAGTTGGTCCGCATCATGGTTGAGGCCGACATTAAGGACCTGGAAGCTCGCTTCAAGGGCGGGACCGAAGCCCTTCAGCTTGCAGTCGCCGCCGAAAGCGGGCAATTGTGATTCAATTGCCCGATAAGCGAATTGTGGTCACTGGTGGAGCAGGGTTTCTTGGACGACATCTGATCGCCCGGCTCGGGGAAATGGGCTGCCACAACATCCTCGTTCCTGTACAGAAGGAATACGACCTTACGCGTCTCGACGCGATCGAACGCATGTTCGACGAGCATCGGCCGGAGGTTCTCATTCACTTGGCAGCTGCGGTCGGGGGCATCGGCGCAAATCGCGCTAACCCAGGCCGATTCTTCTACGAGAACGCGATCATGGGCATTCAACTTATCGAGGTCGCGCGGCGTCGCGGGGTCGAAAAGACGGTGGTGCTGGGCACGATTTGCGCTTATCCGAAGTTCACGCCGGTGCCGTTTCGTGAAGAAGACCTATGGGACGGCTATCCAGAGGAGACGAATGCTCCTTATGGATTGGCCAAGAAGGTGTTGCTCGTGCAATGCCAGTCGTATCGCGAGCAGTATGGAATGAACGCCATTTTCCTTTTGCCTGTAAATCTCTACGGACCGGGCGACAACTTCGATTTGGACTCATCTCATGTGATTCCTGCTCTGATCCGCAAGTGCCTCGAGGCAGTGCGGGCGGGGCGAGAAGAGATTGTGCTATGGGGCGACGGCTCACCTACGCGCGAGTTTCTCTATGTGGAAGACGCGGCGAAGGGCATCTTTCTGGCGACCGAGCGATACGACAAATCCGATCCGGTGAATCTGGGCAGCGGCATGGAGATTTCAATCCGCGATCTGGCGACAGTGATTGCGAAAATCACAGGCTTCACGGGAAGCATCATCTGGGACACGAACCAGCCGAATGGCCAGCCGCGGAGGCGTCTGGACGTTAGCCGTGCAGAAAGGGAGTTTGGGTTCCGAGCCGCAACGCCGTTTGAGGCAGGGCTGCGCAAGACGATCGATTGGTATATCAATTCCCTACGGTCTATGGAAGTACGGTGAGATTCCGGGATGTTGCAATCGTCACGGCCTCTTGCGAACCGCCGGGGAGACCGCATCGCGATGAGATGGAGTGCCGGAGACTGTCCGCGCTAAACTAGCACTCATCTTGATACAAGTTACCGGGCAATCTAATCCGAATCACTCTCTATAAGCTGATTTACTATGCCGTGCATCTTATCCTGCAAGGAACTGAAGCGTATGCTTCATGAACCGGAGTAACTACGTGAACAGAAAAGTTGCCGTGACGGCCTTCATCCGATTTGCGATTGCGTTCGCTGGATTTGCCCTGATGGCAATTGGCACACTTGCAGCTCAACAATCAGCGACACCGGGCGGCGCAGGACAGTCTGCAAGTGCCTCAAATAACTCCGGAGCCGACTGTGAGCATGTCGCGGGGGAGGTGCCATTTATTCCTGTAGATAGTTGGGTCTATCCGGCGGTGATGCGGCTTTATGCGCTGGGATATATAGACAAAGTCTTCCTGGGCATGCGTCCGTGGACGCGCGCGAGTTTGAGCAACTTGCTGGATGACACCGAAGACCGTCTCGAAGATGTGGATTATGGTCCGGTGACGAGCGAAGCCAAAGAAATATACGATGCACTCAGACGCGAGTTACGTAACGACACAGAAGACTCTTGCGTAACGAACAAGGGCAGCGTTCACGTTGAGTCGGTTTACAGCGTGTCGCGCGGTATGAGCGGAACGCCGCTCCGGGACAGCTATCATCTCGGCTCGACCATCGTCAACGACTACGGTCGACCCTATGCCAACGGCTTCAATAACTACTCGGGAGCCAGCGGCTATGCGTCCGCCGGCCGGTTCGCGCTTTATGTGCGAGGCGAGTTCCAAGGAGCGCCTTCGGCCGCCGGCTACTCGTCCGCGCTTGTCGGGGAACTTGCAACCCTTGACGGCACGGCCGACTTCTTCAGCCCGACCTGCTTTGCGGCTCAACAATCCGGATCTACAACGTCATGTATCCCCATGCCGAACCAGGAGCAGACAACGATGCCGGTGGGCCCCGTCGCTGCGGCCACCCGGGTACGCATCATGGAGGTTTACGTCTCCTTCCAGTATCTCAACCATGTAATCTCCTTCGGGAAACAGGATGAGTGGCAGAGCCCGGCAATCGGTGGCTCCATGTCTTATTCCAACAATGCTGAAAACATCTACGCATTCCACATCAACCGCATTGAACCGCTGGATGTACCGCTACTTTCCCGGCTTACCGGTCCTTTCCGATACGAGTTCCTCGTAGGTCCATTGAAGGGGCACACTTATCCCATCGATCCCTGGGTACATTTGGAGAAGGTCAGTTTCCGGCCGACGCAGAACCTTGAACTTGGTTTTGAGCGCACCGCGATATGGGGAGGCAAGGACCACACGCCCATCACCATCAAAAGTTTCCTGAGGAGCTTCTTTAGCTTTGCTTCCCCCAGTAATACTGACAAAGACAGTACTCGCGATCCCGGAGCCCGGTTTGGCGCTTTCGATTTCTCCTATCGGCTTCCCTTCGTCCGCAACTGGCTCACTCTTTACTCGGATTCGGAAGTGCATGACGATGTCTCCCCGATCGATGCTCCGCGCCGCGCATCCTGGCGGCCCGGTCTATATCTATCCCATGTGCCAGGCATTCCGAAGTTGGACGTGCGCGCCGAAGCCGTTTCTACCAATCCCCCCGGGGCGATGGGCGGCGGCGGTCACTTCATGTATTTTGAGGCAATTCAGCGCCAGGGGTACACCAACAACGGTCAGATGTTAGGCGACTGGATTGGCCGTGAGGACCGAGGAGGCCAGGGCTGGATTACTTACCACCTGAGCGGTAATGAATGGATTCAGGTTGGAATTCGTAATCAGAAAGCCGCAAAAGATTTCATTCCCGGCGGAACGACTCTAAACGACATCAACTTCCAAGTGGTTAAGCGCATCGGCGAAGATTTCGAGATCAACGGCAACTTCGCCTACGAGCATTGGAAGGCTCCCATCTATCTTCCTGGTCAGCAGACTGTAACCACTACAACCATCCAGCTCACGTGGTTCCCGGGAAGAAAAGTGAGTTTCTAACAAGTCTGGGGCCAGTTGCGGCAGCTTGTTGCGCGCGAAAGGCGGCAGCTCCGCCGGCGCGCGCCTACGAGCAATCTCCTCGCGGCAACGAATGACGCCCTCCGGCCCGCCGAAGGGATGATTCGCCACAAGAAGCATCGATTGAGCCTGAACGAAGATTCATCTTGCCAAACTGCGGAAGGGCAGTTCAATGCATACGCTCCATATCATCGATTCGTTTTGCCCAACGACTGGCGGTCCGCCTGAGGTCGTGCGCCAACTTGCAAAAGCCTGTCAGGAAATCGGCACCGGAGTCGAGGTGGTTTGCCTGGACAATCCCAGCGAACCGTTTCTGAAGGGCATTCCCTGCCCGGTGCATGCTCTTGGCCACTCCTATCTTGGCAGATATTTTTTCTCTCCTCGAATGTGGCGCTGGCTCCGAGAGAATTCGGGTCGCTTCGAATGCATGGTCATGCATGGGATATGGTCTTTCTCCTCGGTTGCGCTTCGTTTCGCGGCGCGCCGCGCTGGAAGGCCTTACGGGATATTTGTTCATGGCGCGCTCGATCCATGGTTTCACCAGAGGTATCCAATCAAGCACCTCAAGAAGATGCTTTATTGGCCGGTGCAGTATGCCATCCTCCGCGATGCGTTGGTGGTCTTTTTTACCACCGAATCCGAGCGAGATCTGGCGAGAACCAGCTTTCGTCCGAACAAATGGAACAGCGCGGTCGTCCCATTTGGGATCACCGATCCGGAAGAGGGCGAGGTGGATCCCGAGGTCCAGATTGAGGCGTTCTACCGCAGGTTTCCTTGCCTTCGCAGCCGCCGCTACCTGCTGTTTCTGGCCCGTATCCATGCGAAGAAGGGCTGCGATCTCCTCATCGAGGCATTCGCTAAGGTCGCGGCTTCTGTTCCGGATGTGGACCTCGTAATGGCCGGTCCCGACCAGGAGGGGATGCAGGAGAAGCTTCAGCGCCTGGCCGAACGATCTGGTATTGCCGGCAGAGTGCACTGGCCCGGTCTCATTGGCGGCGACCTCAAATGGGGTGCACTTCGGGCCTGCGACGCTTTCGTGCTGCCGTCTCACCAGGAGAACTTCGGCATCGCGATCGTCGAATCTCTCGCCGTTGGACGTCCGGTGCTCATCAGCAATCAGGTGAACATCTGGGAGGACATAGTGACCGACAAAGTGGGTTTCGTCGAAGACGATACGATCGAGGGCACTGAACGGCTTCTGCGCCGCTGGTTCGACGTGGCCCCCGCAGAACGCGACACTATGGCCGCGCGCGCGCGATCCAGTTTCCTGAAGCGATACACAATGAACCGGACGGCTGAAGCCATCGATCGGATATTCTCTTCCGGGGCCACATCATTTAGGAAGGCCCATCGCGGGGACTGGGCTTCGAGTGATGCCGATGAGCATGCGGGCACAAAGCTGACACTATAAACTCGAAATATGTCTGACTTTCCCTTATCCGGAAAGTTCTTGTTTTTGCTTGCTGGTCCGACGTAACTCTGACGAGCTTCGCTTCGCGATTGTCTTGAGCCGACTCTTCCGCGACCAAGGGTGAGTCTTTCAGAAGGTAAAGGAGAAGACAGAATTCCTTGATGATTTCAGATACCGACTTGGGAGCGGAACGGAGTCAGGTCAATGAGTGAACATATCCTCCAAGGGGCAAAACTTCAAACAGCCAGCAAGTATCTTATTCTTCCGATCACGGATTTGATACGGGATGTTCCGCCACATGGCGTTGTGGCTGATTTAGGGTGCGGCAATGGTTCTGTGTTGACCCAAAACCCGAAAACCAAGCCGGCTGGAGTTGACTAGGAAGCGGCCATGATACTACTTCGAGATACGGCAATTCGTGGCCCTTTAGTCCAAGCAAAAGCCCTGCCATGTAAACCTGAGTTTCCGGCCCTGGGATGAATGCAAAACGATCGTGAGCCGAGTAATCGGATCGTATATTTATAATCTGGAGGGCACAATGTGATTTCCGGATTAGTGACCCCGAGGTACGAGAAGGCTTTTGGAAACAGCCACCAGTAAGTCATTGCAGTCCTGCCGAGTTTCTGCCTTGCAACTCTGGAAAAGTAATGACGACACTCCTCCGAACTGGGTATTGCTTCGGGGGAGTGTGTTCGTCAACCCTTAAGGAGATATTATGCATTTGAAGCTCCTCCTCAAGCTCATCTTCGCAGTCTTGTTTATCACCGCGGTATTTCCCGTCTATTCCCAAGTGACGCCGGCTGCCCGCCAAGGTAGCGTGCCGATTTTAGTTGGCGCCGGTTTCTCCGACTTTAGTGTCGATTGGGGACCTGGGAAAAGAATGGAAGGTATCTCGGCATGGGTTGACTGGTATCCCAACCGTTTGCCGGCGGTTTTGCATGGCCTGGGTATTGAGGCCGCAGGGCACGATATCAACTATGGGCTTCCCGCGGGATTCAGTCGGATGCGCCAGGATACCGGCGAGGGCGGGGCGATCTACGCCTGGAATCACTTCCACAACTTCCGTCCTTACGTCAAATATTTGGCCGGCATTGGCAGCATCGACTTTCCCAGCACGAGTACCTACACGCATGACACCTTTTCGGTACTTTCACCCGGCGCAGGGGTGGAGTACCGCGCCTGGGGGCATATCTGGATACGCGGCGACTACGAGTACCAATACTGGCACCACACCTTTGGGCCTCACGACCTCAACCCTAACGGCTTTACCATCGGCGCATCTTACGACTTCAGACCACCGGTGCCTGAGCGGAGGTAGGTCGCGGTACCCGTCCGATCGTGGTCCGACTGGTCGCCGAGTTCTCAAGGTCGCATTAGAGTTCCCAGAACCGTAGGAAGCAGGGCGGATGTACGTGCGTATTTCCACGTCCGAAAAGCGGGATCTGGGCGTCGGGCGAACAGGGGATGTTCATGAGGCTGCGCTGGAAGTTCAGCGCGGCCAATCGCGCCAGATTACGTTGGTGCGGTAGGCAAGAATTGGGCTGTCGTTGGCGAATCGCGCTTTCCACATGGCAGCAGGATCGGGAGCAGCACGGTATTCGCCCAAGACTTTGCGGCGCAGATGCTTTGTAGCTAACTTGCGATGAAATATCGCTAAGTCGGCAAGAAATAAAATTAGAAAAACGTCCCCCGAAGTAAATAGAGCAAACCATCAATAACGCTGCGATCCCAAAAGAAACCCATGACCAGCGATCACGATCGTCGAGTATCCGCAGGTAGGCCCAGGTGAGCCAAGCCGCGAGAAACACGCAGAAGCAGCACTATCCGGTAATGCGCCCGTATTGAAACGCAAAGGGCCAGAGGAAGCCAACAGCAAAGATGGCCCAATACGCTCCTCTTCCAGAAATCCTCCGCGAGGAAACACCGGTGATTAGGACCCCTGCGATGAAGAAGAAGTTGGCGAACACGCGAGCATGAAAGTTTGTCGCGGCTAGCCAGAAATGCAGGAGGATTTCGAATAAAGGCGGCGCTCATTCGCAGCGTTCCCCGAGACAGCGCTCTGCAGAATCGTCAAAGGCTGGTTACCTGCGTACGCAACGATAGTGCTTTCGTCGTCCAGGATTGTAAAGCGGGTATTCGTCGAGATCATGGCAACCGCGTAGATCAAGACGACGGCGAGAGTTTCCAGCCATGGGGACAGCCGAATGTGTAGTCGAGCCCGGACCTGTTTATTTGCCAATCAGACCTACATTGCTTCCGCTTCATTTATGCGGAAGAGCTCTTTGATGTGTTTGAGGGTACCGTTGATATCGCCACGCATAGAGAGCATCTTGAAGGTCAATGATAAAGTGCCTGAACCATAAGACTCTGCGCTGATCGCCGTGTGAAGATGCTGTCGTCATCATCAACCCAATGACATACAAGCGAGTTGCTTGAGGGCGTATACATTCCGAGGTGTTTCACCCGATCGTCTGATAAAATAGCTACACCGTTCAAGCGTGGGGCATTTGTCGTGCTCGGCCTCTTTTGAGTCAGAATCGGTTTAAGGTTCGGAACTCGTGATTGGCGTGCCTTTGATTTGAGCGGGAGGTTTACTGCTTGAATTCCTTGGCGCGTCATCCGATGCAGCTTGACCCACGTCGCGTATCTGAGGAATCAGACCTGACAACCACCATTGTCATCTGCACACGAAATCGCCCAACTCATTTGCGAAAATGCCTCGAGGGGATCGCCCACCTGGAGCGCGCACCAGATGAGGTGATCGTGGTCGATAACACTTCGGGAGATGAAGAGACAGAAGCTGTAGCCCGGGAATTTTCTGCAGTCTACACAGCGGAGCCAATCCTGGGCTTGAGCCGGGCACGCAATCGAGGACTGGCCGAGAGCAACTCTGAGATTGTTGCGTACTTAGACGATGACGCCGTGCCCGATGGGCGCTGGTTGAAATTGCTGCTTGAGCCGTTCGCGGACCCGCGCGTAGCCGTAGTGACTGGCGGGACCAACTCACCAGAGTCTCGCGCCGGCGGCTGTAACCAGGAGCCAACTCGTTTCCTCAGCAACAAAGACCGTCTATGGTTTGAAATCGCGGCCTTTGGTGGATTGGGCATTGGCGCCAACATGGCGGTGCGCAAAGCAGCGTGCGTAGGATGGAAGGTCTTTGATGAACGTCTGGGCAGGGGCGGCCCGTTTCAAGGTGCGGAAGAACACCACGCTTTCGTACACATTCTCTCGCTTAGTTACTGCGCAGCTCATGTTCCTGCCGCGATCGTCTTTCATTCATGTCAGAAACCAGGCGATATCAAGCTTGAGGCCCGCAATCAAATTGCATATTCGATGTTGCTGTTTGCCGAGTATCCCGGCCAGCGCCTGAACCTTCTGCGATTCTTTTTCCGCCGTGCGCTGCGAAAACCGCTAACCTGGCCGCGAGATTCTCCTGACCCCGGTAAGATCATTTCTTGCGGATGGCCTGTGCTGCTAGCAGAGAGCTTTAACGCAGCCTTGCTCTTTTTCCGCACCAGGAATCTCAGGGACAAATAGCAAGGACGCCTGAAACGGCCGCGCCTCGCCCCCGTCTTGAGTGTGCCGCTTGAGCTCCAGTATTCTGCTTCCGCTGGTAGCGATTTCCGGGGGCGGGTCTCGATGGCCATCGTCCCGGCTCAAAAGAGCTCGCACTATGTTATGGATGAGGCGAGCCAATGCGGAGCGCCCGCTTCAGCCGTGTGCGCAGGGCCAGCTTGATGCGCCAGTCACGCAGTCTCCTGATCCCACCGCGGCGCACGCTGAGGGCAAATTCAATAAGTGAATCACCAGGACCAACATAGGCACGCCGGAGAAGATGCGGATCGCCGGAAAGATAGTTCAACCCTTCTTCCACACTGAATGCCAAATCGAAGTTTCCTCGAACCAAGTCGCAAACCGCGTCATTGTATTCTCCGTAAGGATATGCAAACGAGACGGGAGGATAACCAAGCAGTGCGGTAAGGTCGTCTTTGCTGCCGACCACCTCTGCTGCCAGTTCGGAAGCAGGCAGCTTCGACAAATGCGGGTGCGTCCGGCTGTGCGCACCAAACTCGATTCCCTGGCGTGCCCAGTATTGAATCTGTTCACCGGTCATTAGTTGGAGCGTGCCACAGCCCTGAACCTCGTCCCAGGTGTTGGTCGCGGCCAGCCGTTCGGTCACAACAAACACGGCAGCGCTAAACCCATACTTCCTAAGAATCGGCAGGGCATGATCGGCGGTGTCGGCGTAGGCATCGTCGAATGTCACCAGAATTGGCTTCTTAGGCAGGCTCGTTCCGCGACGAATCCAGTTGAGCCAATCGGAAGGCTTAATGCCGGCATATCCCCTGTGAGCCAACCACCGGATCTGACGCTCAAAACGCTCGGGCGATACCGTCAATTCGCGTTTGGTACCGGGTCGCGCCGGGCCAACGTGATGATAAAGGAGCGATGAGCAGCTTCGTTCGAACTCTTCTTCCAAGGCCTTCCATGAGCCGGCGACACCGAGCGCGCCCTCTAAATGCGCAACGGTCGAGGTCCAATTCAGCAAGCGTGACGCCCATTTACGGATTGTTTCGAAGCGATAGAACGACTTCTCCATGCGAAGAGGAAGCGACATGAGCGGAATCAGAGATATGGGTAAGCGTGTTAATGCTTTCAATAGCCATCTTTTCCCGGCATGGCTCTCTGCCCACGTGGACAAGCCACAGTAGGGCCGGTACTCGTAATGCTTGCGGCTCGCACGAAGGTCGCCCGCCCCCAAAGCTCTTGCCTGCGATTGCAAGTAAGCCGCTGAAGACTTCACATAGTATTCGTAGACGATGGCGTCTGGCCGGTAACGGAACGACAGCCCCATCTTCCACAGGCGCAAGCCTAAGTCCAGCTCTTCGGCAGCTAGAAACTGCTCATCGAATCCTCCACATCGTACAAGTACATCGCGGGGCATTGAGCTATTCACGAGATAGGAGAGCACGTAGACCGAGGACATTCCCTCGGGGAAGCGTAAGCCCATGTCCGGACTGATGCGGGCATAATAGTCAACTCCAATACGCTCGATAGCATTGCGAATGATGGTTTGCGAACTGTCGGGCGCGATATACATGCGTCCTTGTACCACGCTTGGATCGGCTCCAGCATGTGCTGAATAGTGCTGCCGAACGAGACCTGGCGTCGTGATGAGGTCATCGTCAAGAAATAAGACGAGCTCGCCCACTGCGGCTCGAATACCCAGGTTCCGTGCGGCGCCTGCGCCAAGGTGCTGCGATTCCAGGACGCGCAAGGAGCACTTTGGCTTCAAGTCGCGCAGCAGTTCGGCCGTATCATCGGTCGACCCGTCCATCACAACAATCACTTCGTAGTCTTGCGGCGGAAAATCCTGCGCCAAAACCCCTGGTAGCGTGCGCTCCAGAACATGTCGCCGATTATACGTGGGAATGATGACTGAAATCCTAATCATCAATGACCTTTTCGGATCGTAGTAATGGTCAATGCTTATAAGCGTGTGAATGCGATGGAGACGTTTCGGCCGTCAATGCTCAATGGGTCATGTCCCTTAGTGTTTGGGTTTACGGCAGTAGATGTTGGTAACAACCGGAAAGCGCGCATCGTATTCATCCAATTCCGCGGGTTTCAGTTCTTCAAGCGCCAGTCCGAGATTGATGGCCACGACGGCTAGGCAATTGCCCTCGGCCTCCGCGACAACCGTGCAGTCTGGCCAGACGTGCTGGAGTAGTTCCCGCCATCCGTCAGGTGTATGGCGCCAGAAATCAAGACTCACCTTGTCAAGACGAAAGAGTCCCGCTGCACTCGCGAGAATCACACCGCCGGGCTTTACCACGCGAAGAACGTTGCGGAGACAAAGCTCAAGTTCGCGGAAGTGCTGGAAAGTGCAGGGAAGCAGGAAACAATCGTAGGCCTCTGACGGCACAATGTTCTCGCAATGGGCAATATCGCAGAGAAATGTGGGGTCGGAGTTTGGATCTATGTCCACGCTATGGACAATTCGAAGATCGTGACCGTACCTGCGCGTGTAAGTGTTACGATCGATTTCCAGGACGTCCCCGGTAATGGCGGCGCGGTGCCGCTCGAAGAACCGGTCAACATAATACCGATCGACTGGTGTACCACGATCCCATCCGAAATCGTTCGAGAATGGCTTTACTCGCCGGAGATTTCCCCACCATGGAAGCCCTCGTCCTCTAGCAATACAGCGGAGACGTGTCGTCCACGCCGGTCCAAACGCCCGCATCACCTTGTTGCGAAGCGGTTCCGGTGGCGTGTTATTCCGGGAGATTTCCTTCCTTCCCATACGTGAATTGTACCCTCTAAAAATGGTCATGCAATTGCGTGCCCCAGGAGAGCTGAATAGCTCCTGGGACTCCTGGGGACTACTCTGCTCGATAATGCCGGAATCTCTTGTGGTGTACCTTGCTGATTGTGGGCCGAGTGTGACTTCAGTGTATTGGCTTGGAATGCGGCACAGCATTCTCGACAGTGCGGTAGGTTGATGTCTATCCCCTGCAGTCGGTGGTCAGCATTTTATGGGTAACCTGGAGATACAGCTCTCATAGAGCACCTGTCATAACTTCTCGTTAAAGCGATCGCCCTAAGTCAAAAGGCAGGCAATGATATCTCGCAGAGCATTGTGAATTCCGACTCCACCTTTTGATGCGTTCCGATACTGGCCCATAGCGGCGCCCTGAAGCATCAGCTTAATCCGTGCCCTACGCGACAGAGCCCCGTAGTATCGGGCGCGCAGTTCCATGACATCAGCTCGTTTTGTCATCAGATTCATCGACCGAACAAGGCGCCCAGAAGCTAATGTCGCACCTCCACCGAAGGTTTCTATGTCGCAGAGCATGCCTGACAGCAAGACGGAGTGCTTGTGATAATATTCCTCGCTTGCCCTGTAATTCTCTGCGAGGTCAGAGGGAAAGATCCGCTTCAAAAGGGAAGTCCTGGCGCGAGGAGGCGCTTTTAGTACCTTTGTCCATGCGTGATTGGTGTCTGAATACACGCGCCACCGCATCAATACTTCGGGGATATAGAGTACCTTATCCATCCCGGTTGCGAGTTCCAGGAGCAGGACATCATGACCGAACTCGACGTCGCCCGCCACTTCTTTATAGTTATGTGGCGCCAAGGAGCGTGAGGTCATTTCCAGAAGCGGCTTTCTGATCACAATTGCATGGCCGGGGAAGTCGCTCTTCCGCAGGTATTTTCGAAAGCGGCGGTGGCTGGGGTAGACAACTCCCGTTGGATTGCCATCCTCGTCTACCCATTCGGCCGCATGCGCAAGCAGAAAGGCATCTGACTCCTGGCTGGCTTGGACGATACGTGCAAGCTTTTGCGGGAGCCACTCGTCATCTTGATCGCTGAACGCTATTAGCTCTCCCTGGCACATCCGCGCAGCCTGGAGGAAGTTAGCCGTGTAGCCAAGTCGCGCGGAGTTATGGACGATAACGACTGGAAAGGGAGCCGAAAGAGAGAAAGTGTTAATGATACTTACCGTGGAGTCTGTCGATCCGTCGTCGCAAACAATTAACTCAGATGGGAGCAAGATCTGCCGGGCGAAACTATCAAGCTGCTGGCGGATAAAACGCCCTCCGTTATAGGTCGCCATTGCAATGGATATCTTTGTCATCTGAAATCTCGTTCAAGAACCGACCCGCGGGTCACGGTAGGCTGGGCCGGCAAACAAATCGCAGATCAGGCCGGGACACGGCTCCGAGCCAACACGATAGATGCATCATCCGTTGCCCCGAAGGCCTGCGACAGAAACCGGAAGCGGCTCAAGCAATTCGGTTTGCCATAGTAGATTTGGCCTCAACGCGCCGGGCCATTGACCGTGGAAGGCACCGCGCAGTTCGCTGGCAGCATCGTGAATTTCGAAAACCAAAAGGTCCTCCCAATCGGCGACCACAGTGGCGCCGACGCCGTTCAAAAATACCATAAAGTGGAGTCTGTAAGTACCGTTGTTCATCAGGTCGGCAGGCACAATAAATGAGCTCCGCAGCAGACCAGCCGGAGCTGGAGATTCACGATTCTCGGCCGTGGCAAACACGCTGACACCATGCTCGTTGAATATTTCTGCCGCTAAATCCAACCGGCTGTGTGCAGCAAGCTTCCAGCATTCAAACTCCACCGCCAGCGAAGTGCGAACTGTGAGCTGGTCCGTGGGAGACCCGTCAAGTGGGCGGACACGCGCCCGATGAAGGCGGATCATGTCGTTTCCCGGCGCCGACTCAATATCGTCATGGACTACTTCTTTGAAAGCGGGCAGCCAATTCTGCGAGTAACGGGATGTTACTGCTGCAGGCAGTCCTTCCAGAACGACCCGGCCTTCGTGGAGACAGATAGCTCGAGTACACAGGCTATCGACGGCCAGCATGTTATGGCTGACAAAAAGCACCGTCCTGCCCTGGCTCGCGGCATCTCCAATTTTGCCCAGGCACTTTTTCTGAAAAGCGGCATCGCCCACGGCCAGGACTTCATCGACTAACAGAATTTCGGTCTCCAAATGCGCCGCAACCGCAAAGGCCAGCCGAACGTACATCCCGCTCGAGTAGTGCTTTATCGGAGTGTCTAAGAGGCGGCCACATTCTGCAAACTCCACGATCTCGTCGAACTTGCGTTCGATCTCCCGGCGGATCATGCCCAAAACTGCGCCGTTGAGGAATATATTCTCTCGACCGGTAAGTTCCGGATGGAAGCCCGCCCCGACTTCCAGCAGGCTGCCAACCCGGCCATGAATCTCCGCCTGCCCTTCCGTTGGTTTCGTGATTCGCGAGAGGATTTTGAGCAGAGTAGACTTGCCGGACGCGTTTCGCCCGATGACTCCCAGCACTTCGCCGCGGCGCACTTCCAGCGACAAATCACGCAGCGCCCACAGGTCCCTTTCGTCGTTTGCGGGCTTGTGCCCACGCCGCGCCATCGCGCGCAATGGGGCGCGCACCATCCCGGAGATTGTTTCGCGCAGGGTGCGATAGCGCGGACGCAGGCCGATCCGATAGCGCTTGCCGATGCCATCGCAACGAATCGCGATTGGGCCGCCACTGTCAGATGAAGTCCGCAAAGGTGTCCTCGGTTCTGCGGAAGTAGTAGAGGCCGGTCAACAACAATGCCGTGCCCGTGAAGAAGGCGAGAATGACCGACTGGGCGGGAAAAGCTCCTTGGCCGCGCAACGCCCAGCGAAAGCCCTGCAACGCCCCAACCATGGGATTCAACTCATATAGCATGCGCCAGCGCTCCGGCACTGAACTGATCGGGTACGCAACAGGAGTCGCGAAAAACCAAAATTGAACAAGAAAGTTGATCGTATAGCGAACATCGCGGAACTTGACGTTGAGCGCGGAGAGCCACAGGCCCGCGCCCAGCGACGACAAAACTACCGGCAACACAAAGAGCGGAAACAGCGCAACGGCGCCGGTCGGCGTGATGCGAAAGTAAATGAGAAACAAAACCAGCACCAGGAGACTAATAGCAAAATCGAGCTGGCTGGCCAGGATCGCAGAAAGAGGTACAAGAAGCCGGGGGAAGTAGACCTTGGAAATCAGCCGCTCGTTGTTGACAATGCTGTTGCTGGATTCGGTGACACCCTGCGCGAAGAGCTGCCAAAGCACCATGCCCGCATAGGCGAAGACCGGGTAAGGCAGGTCGTCTGACGTCATATGAACGACACGGCCCAGAAACGCGGCCAACGCAAGCGCAACGGCCAGCGGTTGCAGAATAGCCCACGCAACGCCGAGCGCCGTTTGCTTGTAACGGACCTTGATGTCGCGCCAGGTGAGAAAGTAGAGCAGCTCGCGATGCCGCTCGAGGTCAGCCCATCCCAGCGTCCAGGCGGAATTCGAACTCCTGATGATAGAGGTGGAAACTGCATTCGCTCGCAGGCTATCGGATGAAATCATTGCGCCGCTCGGGATGTAGCGAAACTGTTGGAATTGAACATGTTGAGTTTACTATAGAGTCGCTTGATTGAATCTTTGCGGGCTGGCGGAAAAGAGAGGGCGTGCCAGTCCGAGTTCGTTCAGTGATCGAATGCAAGCCACGATAGCAAAGGCCTGGGAGAATGGGCTTTTCGGCGTCCATCAATTCACTTAGAGCCTAGGATCGCAATCGCTTCGATCTCAACCAAGAGTTTCGGCCGGCTGAGTGTCGCTTCGATATCTGTGGACGCAGGCAGCGGGTCAAGCCCGTGCTTCCGATAAAATGCCGTTCGGACTTCGTTAAACACGTCGTAGTCGCGCTCGATATCGCGGAGATAGCACGTGGTCCGCACCACGTCGTGCCTGGTGTACCCTTCGCTGGCCGGCAGCCCGGTGATGTTTTCAAGCGTGCGCAGCACTTGTCCTCGAATATTGCCAATGTGAGCGGTACCGCCGCGCTCATCGCTGGAAAACCTTCCTGAGATAAGCAGAATTGTCAGGTCGTTCAGATCGATTCTCATTCCGCGCGAAAAAGAGCACGGGGTTGGGATCTGCATAGGCTTCGCTGAGCACGGCCGCGTTGCTGGTGGCACGCTTCTTGATTGGCGTACGGCCGGTCTTTCCGGGAATGGTCGACTGCGCGCCCAAGTGAAAATCTCCCATGAGTCTTATCATTCTATGGACCAACGCCCTGGGTCAATCGCTGAGTGCCGAAGGCGTTGCGGACGCCCCCGGTTGCAGAGGCTTGCGCGTTGTACTTCCCGAAGCCACTGTCGTTAGGCGGTCTCAGCATTCATTTACAATCAGAATTGTGAAACAGCTCAAAGGTCGCATAAAGCAATGCAGGCGTATCTTTTCTGCGTCGATGATCCGCGGAGCATGAGCCATGCGCACCTTTTCCTGCGATGCACTCCGGGCGATCGCGCACTACGCTGAGGTCGCACCGCAAGCGCCCGCGCTCATCGAGCCGGACGGAATAACTCTTAACTACCAAGAATTATTGGGTCATATTGAGGCCATCAGCCGCCGGCTTCGCGAAGCAGGCATTGGCCCCGGTCAAAGGGTCGTCGTCCTGCTGCCGCAGGGCGGGCTGCAGGTGCTTGCAGTCACGGGCGCGCTGAGTGAGCATGTCGCTATTCCACTTCAAAGCAGGACAACAACCGATGAGGTTGAATCGCATCTCCGTCGATTGGCCGCCTCCGCGTTGATTGTCTCTTCAGAACATGAAGCGGAAGCAAGATCGGCTGGCGAATTGGGGTTGGCTGTCGTGATTGCTCGGCTCGATCAGCCTCCCCAGGTCTGGGACTTGCGATTTGGCGCAACTCCGTTGAGTCAGGCGACTCGGCAATCAGATGCCGCTCTGTGCCTCGTTACTTCCGCCACGACCGGCCACTCTAAAGTTGTGCCCCTTACGACCGCAAACCTTGATGCCGGAATAGAGTCGAGGCGCAGGACTTTGCATTTGACGGCTTCCGACCGTCTGCTTTTGATGACCTCGTTTTGCCACATCATTGGTGTTGAAAATGCACTTGCTCAGTTTGCAGTTGGCGGCGCTTTAATCGCCACCGGCGGATTTGATCCAGCGAGGTACCTGCATTGGCTTAACGAATTGGGGCCAACCTGGTATGACTGCGCGCCTACAGTGCATCAGGCTGCGCTTGCACAATTAAGGAGCGCTCCTCTCGAGATGCCGGTCTCTCTTCGCTTCCTGCAATCGGCTGGAGCCCCACTTCCGGAGGAGGTCAGACAGGGACTGGAGCAGGTGTTGCAGGTCCCGGTGTTTAACGACTACGGGATGACGGAAGCCTGCCCCATCGCAGTCAATGCGTACCTGGACGGGGAACGCGTCGCGAACTCAGCAGGGCGTTCTGCCGGGCTGGAGATCGGCATCATGAGTTCTTCGGGGGACCTGCTTCAAGCGGGTGAAGAAGGCGAAATTGCTGTGCGTGGTGCGGCGGTGTTCCCGGGATATGAAGATGATGCCGCCGCGAACCGGAGCGCTTTTCTCGACGGCTGGTTCAGAACGGGAGACCTGGGCCGTCTGGATCAGGAAGGGAACCTGTTTGTTACTGGCCGCCTGAAGGAGATGATCAACCGCGGCGGGGAGAAGATTCTGCCCGGTGAAGTCGATGCGGCATTCGAGGCCCACCCCGCGGTGCTTGAGGCGGCTGCCTTTGCAGTGCCTCACCCAACATTGGGCGAAGATGTGGCTTGTGCCGTTGTGCTACTTGCTGGAACAGAGTCACAGGTGAGTGCGCGCGAGCTTCGACGCTATGCAACACAGCATTTGGCGTCGTTCAAAGTGCCGCATCGCATTCACTTCGTCGATGAGATTCCGCGCGGCGAGTTGGGCAAACCGCAGCGATGGCTGCTGACTGAGCGCCTGAGCGGCAGAAGCGCCGCTGCGCCGACGCCAGCGGAGATTTCGGAACAAATTGCGGTCAATGAACTCGTCTTTTATCTTCATGAAATCTGGGAGCGCATTCTGGACCGCGACGATCTCGGATTCGATGAGGACTTCTTCGAAGCCGGAGGCGACTCGCTGGCTGCCCTGAACATGCTCGCCGAGGTTGACCTGCGCTTCGGAAGCAAAACAAGCGCTGCAGCCGCAAGTTTTGTCGACGAGCCCACCCTCGCAAATCTTGCCAGAATTATGGGGGATCTATCACCGCCCAGGCCGAGCCGAAGCGATTCGAGCGAGATTCAAATCTTCCCGGTCCGCGAGGGAAGTTCCGGCACGCGGCTCTTCTGCTTCCCCCCTGACGGAGTTGAAGGCCTGTCCTTCCGCCGCATGGCGAGGCATTTGAAAGGCGAGATGGATCTATCGGTCGTGCGTCCGGCCAATGCTTGGTATGGTCGCTCGCTCTTCACATTCGAGCACACGGGTGCAGAAGCTGCGGCGCTCATTCGCCGGGCGCAGCCCCACGGTCCGTATTTCCTGAGTGGGTATTGTTTTGGAGGTGTGGTTGCCGTTGAGGCGGCCCGCCATCTTTCGCTCGAGGGTCAGGATGTTCGGGTCATCCTCATTGATACTCCAATGCCGGGATTCCCCGGTTTCTTCCGGGATGGGCGGGTTTGGATCGATGGTGCCAGGCGTCAGTGGCATCGGCTCTGGACAAGCGATCATCCGGGATTAACGCGAAATCTTCGCAGATTCTTCCGCCTTCTGCTTTGGTACGCTGTGGTTCCGCTCCGCCGATTCCTCGCCCCAGTGGAGCGTGTTTCCGCTATCCAGCGGATTCTCCAGTGGGCCCAGGCCGATTATTTCCCATTCTACGAACGCAGTCCCGTGGATGCTTCGTTCCTCCACATTCTCAGTTTGAATGAGCTCAACGCGATTGAATCTGCTTCCCGCTTTGGCTGGAGGAAGATCGCTCGTCGCGGTATCACTGAAAGATTTGTGGCCTGCGACCATTTCAATGTCCTTCACGAGTTGAACCTGCCGGAGACCGTTAGGGTTTTGACAACATGGGACGGCGCCCACGAGTCACGCGGTCAAAACGGCCGGCCCAAGACAATGAACCCACCGGGCATCCCATGAGCCGGAATCTGTGGTCAATGCTGATTCTTTCTTCAATCGGGGGAGTAAGTCTTCAAGAAGAAACATGGACCAAGATACTGGGGACAGATTGGATGCAAGTTTGGTGCGAGCATCCCATTGGGTGGAGTTATACGACAATTCCCAGTCCGTAGCATTCTTGAAAGTTGTAAAACCTTCTCCCCGTAGCTCGGGCAACCTCGATGACGGCCTGCTTGACTTGGGGAAAAGACTCCGTATCATGGAAAATCGCGCACCGAGAATGCCTCGCACTCCACAAGCCGCACGCAAACGTATCCGCGAAGGTATGGACTATATCGACGTGAATTAGGCCGAATGAACCATGCTCTCCCCTAATAAACTCCCGGTAGTCGCTGCGTACTAATTTAATATTTGCGTAGGGGGACAGTTGGCATAAGGTCTCCTCAAAAAACTCCGGCCTCTTGCCGTTGTGTTTGTCCCCACGGAAAGTATCGACGCCCACGACTGAGTCAAAATAGGAAGACAAGGCCACCGTAGAGAATCCGCATTCCACGCCAAATTCGAGGCAACTATCGGTCTGGATGTGAAACCTCTCGATAAGATCCGCAAGGATATCTTGAATTCCATCCCAGGCCGAGAAACCCCCCAACCTTCTTGGCGGAGTTTCACGACGATCCGGAATGTAAGGGGTAACAGAGATCCGCGGCTTGGCAAGGCCTCCTAAAACTGATTGCCAATAAGCGAACTCAAGACTGACCCTCATAAGAGCCTCCCTCTCTTGGCACGGGATGATGGGTTCTCAGTGTCTGTGATAGAGAGCCGCAGCCTGATATGCGGCGCTCTGCTATTTGGGCGACACAACGCCGGTCCCCGCAGCCGCTGCATGGGTAGCGCTTGGTCCGGCATCGATGGTAACCAGCTTCTCCGCTTGCCGGGTGCGATAGTCGTCGTAGGCTTGTTGCCACACAGGCGAAGTTAGTTGCTTGGCAAGTGGCTTCTTGTATTGCAGCTCTTTAAGGAAGTAGCCGCACTTACTGCAGAAGCGCTCGGCGAGATCTTCCATGTCATCGGCCTCCGACGGAAGCGACTGCCTGCCGATATTCCACTCGAAGATTCGATCCATGCCAGCGGCAACCGGGCAGTGATAGTACCCGGTCGGCCCAAGTCCCGTTCCACACCGATAGGTGTACTCGCACGCATTTCGGAAATCGACTTTTTCGTATCCCTCAACTTCTTCCGGGGATAGGTTGAAGGTAGAGTGCTTGAGTTCTGCGGGCCGCTTTCCACTTTTGTTGCTGTTCTCCACTTCGATACCTTCGGGAACCTGCGCAACCATTTGTTGCACTTTGTCGCCGGCGCCGTTGGTCAGAACCTTGATTCTTGTTTGCGGCGAGTAGCGATTGCGATAGGTGCGCAGAATGTCAATGATCTTGAGAAAGTCCGGGTGTACGGTTGGTTCCCCGCCGGCGATCTCCATGAGATTCCAGTGGTAATCGGCGGCCGCACACTCATCGACAAAGCTTTGGATTTGTTCGATGGACATTTGCGCATCCGCAGGAGCCTGGGCAGAGGATTCGTCGCAGTTGAGGCAGCGGAGATTGCATGCGTAAGTTAACGCGATTCCAATCACACGACGATTGCGGTGGAACTGAGGTCCCAAGAAACGGGTCACTCCAGGCCGGACACGCCAGAAATCATACATGCCACGCAGTTTGAGAGAGGGATCCAACGCCCGAGAGAACAGCCCACGCACCGAAGAAGGCAAGTATGGCTTTACGCGTTTCCGGTATGAGGTGAGAAGTCTGTCAAGAATCCTCAAGGGGATCCTCCGGGGGAATACTAGAGGGATCATACCAAATTCCGATGAGGGAGACTTGAGCTTGGTTGAAGGCCCGAACGCTGTTTCGCCCGGGCCGAGAGAGCCGGGTTGTAACTCCTTTGAAAGAGGCGGCGCATCAAATGCCGCACTCAACTTTGATCTGGATGCGGAACATCGATGACAGCGGTGCGCGATCAGGTGAATAGTTCGTCATATACTGCCACGGTCTGCTCGACCATTCTCGCAATGGAAAAATCACGGAGCGCCCGCTGGCGCCCGGCAACGCCCATCGCTTCACGCCTTTGGTCATCGGAAATAAGTTCGCGCAGACGCGTTGTAAGTTCGGCAGGTGCAGCGGCAGGAACTAACCAGCCAGTTTCGCCATCTTGCACCAACTCAAGTAGACCGCCAACCGCGCTTGCAATTACCGGCAAACCCGCGGCCATTGCCTCCAATGCCGCAATTGGAAAACCCTCATCGAGAGACGGCAGAGCAAAAATGTCCCACCCTTGCATGACTGTTGGCAGATCCTCTCTCCAACCGATGAAGGAGACGTGGCCGGAGATCCCGAGCCTATGACACTCCTGTTCCAGGAAGGATCGCAAGCTCCCATCGCCGGCGATTTCCAATCGAAGGTCATCAATCTGACGCGTAAGTACAGCCAAAGCCTCGAGGAGATATCTGAGTCCTTTGATCGGCTCAAGACGACACGCCGTTCCAATCACGAACCCTTTGTGCGGCCTACGCTTCTCAGAGAAAAGAGAACCATTGACGCCCGAATAAATGACCACGGCGCGGGAATCCCGAGAAAAATCCGCTACGATTTGCGAAACGGCTATCAAGGCATCCCGTTCAGGCAAATTGCAATGGGACGGGACGATCCCAGTGCTCTCGTCGGCGCGGAAATGGAGAGTACGCACGATCGGGGCACGGGTCAACAAACGTCCCATGCCGGTGAGTAAACGCCCACCTGTGTGCTGGTGAATGATGCTGAATTCTTCTGACCGCAGGAGCAACGCATAGCGTGCCGCTCCCAAGGGATCACTGGCGCTACCGTTCCAATTCACGCAGGCGGAACGAATGCCGGCGCGACGCAATTGCTCGGCAAGCGGGCCCGGCTTCAAAAAGCAAACGTGAATCTGATAGAGCGCCGGATCAACGCCAGTCGCCAAATCCTCGACAATTTCGCAGATTGCAGTGCCACGCGGCTCAGCCGTATCCAGGACGTGAAGGACGCGCCGTGGATTCATTCTCTCTGTCCCTTAATTCGCAGCGCTTTCATCGCATCCTGGCCGTCATAACGGCGCGAGACCGTTCGCAATCTCATCGCAAATATAACACGCGGAATAGCCCATGATCCTACGCGGCCGAATGCGCCGACCCAAGTGGGGATTAGGGTCCACGAGGATATTACTTTCGCCAGTAGACTCCAATGGGCCCGTCGCCACAGCCTTCGAGTAATCGGAAAAAATGCCTGAAGGTTAAGCCAATTATCCAAAGCTAATCCATTCCTGCGGTCCCAGATATAGTTGAACTGTCCGCTGGATGACAATCCCCCCAGTAAGTCGACACACTGCAGTAACTCTCGCCTGGGCTCAGGAGGGCCGATTTCGAATGAGAGGAACGGAGTAGAGCGACGCAAACCCTGCAAAACTTCCAGCTCGAGTCCCACTACGGCGATCTTGATCAAGAACGGGAGTCAATAAGTTTCAACCAAATCGTCAAGAGTCGTTTTCTGAACGTCTTTCTTCTCCATGTAACCGAAAGGATATCGCAGGAATCATGATGCGCAACTGCGTCTTGATGAGCTGGGCTGTCGTTTGCGGATGCTAGAATGCCACATACCAGCATGGCGCGAACTGGTTTTGTGAGTGCACTTTAACAAGAAGGAGTTGTGGTTAATTCCGTAGCATAAAATGCCTATGAGCCAAGCTCAACTGAACACGCAGATCGACACGGAAAACGTAAGCGCGGGTAAAATAAGAGCATTTTTTATCGGCCTGTTCTTGCTTTGTGCCTGCACTTTAATGTACGAAGTCATCCTTACTCGCCTGCTAAGTGTCGTCTCGTGGTATTACCTCGCGTTCGTTTCCGTCTCGATGGCGATGTTCGGGATGACAGCCGGCGCGCTCTTAGTCCAACTGCGCCCGGCGTTTTTCTTGAAGGAAATGCTGCCGATGCGGTTATATCAGGCCGTTTTGGCCATGGGCGCTTCCATGCCACTGGCCTTGCTGATCATGTTGGCTATTCCAGTGGGCATTTCGCTGGCCCTGCAGTCGCTAATCTCATTCCTGCTTTTTTCAAGCGTCGTTGCCGTGCCATTTTTCTTTTCCGGCGTGGCAGTGTGCATCGCGCTCACCAAAATGCCGTTGCCTAGGGGACGCGTGTACTTTGTCGATCTCACCGGCGCGGCTCTCGGTTGCCTGGGCGCTGTCGGGTTGCTGAGCATATTCGACGCGCCAAGTGCAATATTCGCGATCTCGGCCGTCCTGTTTCTGAGCGCGGCGGCCTTTGCCGTCTACGCTCAACGACCCCGTTTACGAAGGAACTGCCAGATCGCGGCGGCATCGATGCTGATGGTGGCATGTCTCAACGCATCAACCGTGCATGGAATTCAGCCGATTTGGTCGAAAGGCGCACTTGATCGCCGCGACCACATCTACGCCGAAGTGTGGAACTCAATTTCCAGAGTGCGCGTCTCCGATTCGCTGCTGGGTGAACCACAGATGTGGGGGCCTAGCCCTGACATGCCCGTGTTTCAGGTCGATGGAATGGGTTTGGATATCGACAATGACGCGGCAACCTATATGTTGCACTTTACTGGCGACCTTTCCACTCTGCAGTTCCTGCGTTATGACGTCACTTCAATCGGAGCCGAAGTCCGTCACGGCGGCACGGCGGCGATCATCGGTGTAGGCGGCGGCCGCGACGTCCTCAACTGCGCTGCAAACGGCTTCACCCGCATCGTCGGCATCGAGGTAAACAGCGCGATTGTGAAGCTGACGTCCCGGCGGTTGGATTCGTACTCCGGATTCTCAAAAATCCCAGGCTTTGTGCTGTACAACGACGAGGGACGCAACTTCCTCGCTCGCTCAGGCGAGCGATTCGACCTGATCCAGGCATCGCTGGTCGACACCTGGGCAGCAACCACCGCCGGCGCCATGACTTTGTCGGAAAACTCGCTTTATACGGTCGACGGCTGGCGCGTATTCTATGACCACCTTAAACCCGGCGGCGTTATTACTTTCAGCCGCTGGTACGGCGGTTCCCAGGACAACCAGACTTACCGGCTGTTCTCGGTTGCATGGGCTACCTTGCTGTCAGAAGGCGTTGCAGATCCGTCACGGCAACTAGTCTTGATTCATTCGGGCGGGATCGCGACACTGCTTGCCAGCAATCAGCCGTTCAGCCCCGCGGATATCGACGCCCTGAAAAAACTCTCCACCGAAATGGAGTTCACCCCGCTTTTCCTGCCTGGAGAGCCCGTCACCGTTCCTGAATTCCGCCGAGTATCCCAATCCAGAACACTGGCGGACATGGCTTCGCTGCAGGACGCAAACGGAGCGGACTACTCGCCAACATTTGATAGCTCTCCGTATTTCTTTAATTCCATCCATATCCGCGCGCTGCCCAAATTTCTTTCTCACCACGGGCCCGTGTCGAGTCTGCAGGCTGACTTGTGTCTGTTTGCCTTTTTCCTGTCGGCGATTGTCCTTGTCATCGCCGTCATCGCCCTGCCGGCATGGATCGCCTTAAAGCAACCGAGCCAAAGAAGTCCTGCGCCGAAAGGAGCCATCGCCTATTTCGTCAGCATTGGATTGGGCTTTATGTGCGTTGAAATGGGCATGATGCAACAGCTATCGATCTTCCTGGGCCCCCCGGTTTACTCCATGGTTGTCGTGCTCGCCGGCCTGATTCTCTCCACGGGCGTTGGGAGTTTTGTTTCGGATCGCTGGCCGGCAAGTGCTACGTGGCAACTTAGAATATTGCCGGCTGCCGGCGCCGCTCTGGTGCTCTTATATCTCGCGCTGGTTCTGCCGGTGATACACGCCTACACCGCGGCGCTGCTGTGGCAGAGAGTTCTGATCTGCCTCGCGCTGATAACCCCTCCCGGCTTCATGTTGGGCTTTTGTTTTCCCATCGGCCTGCGTTGGATGGCGGCCATCCACCAGGAACACAATCTGCCCTGGATGTGGGCCCTGAACGGTGCTGCGGGGACGCTCGGCAGCTTTGTCGCCATGCTCATCTCAATGGAGACCAGCATTGGGACCTGCGTGCTGACGGCCGCGGCTTTCTATTTGCTGGCTGCTCTGGTACCTCTGCCTCGGCGAATGGAGATGAATCGAGAGGGCGCAAGCTGCTGAACACCAAAAGAGGGATCTCGGGCAGCTCATCGGAACATCTCGAAAAGGACGCTTCAATCGACAATGCTCGCGAAGCGACCGCCCTCGGAGCAGGCAGAGCTCTAGTCTTGTGATTTCTCTTTTTCCTGATTTCCTTCGGACTCGGTTATCCGACTCTCCATTTCGCCCCTGGCAATGGCGGCATGGTGGGGTTGTGATGGCAGTTGTACCGTTGCGATTCTGACGGAATTTACGGACTAGGTGTGGTGCATCAACAGGTTGTTCCTATCCAGTCCGGATCGGGTGATAGGCGGTTGTTTGTTGAGGCTAGCATGAGGCCGGTGCCAATTGTAGTCATGCAGCCAGGGGTTGAGGTGAAGTTCTCTTTC
>Ga0224555_1000347_pt1 | contig 70687 bp, 58 predicted proteins | sample 714S23034metaG_FD_180687 | JGI IMG/M metagenome (GOLD analysis project Ga0224555, IMG submission 180687) | Peat soil microbial communities from Stordalen Mire, Sweden - 717 S2 30-34 | ecosystem: Environmental > Terrestrial > Soil > Wetlands > Peat | place: Sweden: Norrbotten County, Stordalen... | reverse complement strand
TCGTGCACTCGGGCGCGATGCACGGCGGCCAGGTCATGGCCTCGGGGCCGTATCGCTACGTGCGCAACCCGCTCTACCTGGGCTCGTACCTGCTCGGGCTGAGCATCGCCATCCTCATGCCGCCATCGGGCGCGGCGGTCTTTGCCGTGCTCCTCGGCGTGTTCTACTTCCGTCTGATTCTGGGAGAAGAAGCATTCCTGGCCACCCAGTCAGGCGAGACCTACCTCAGATACAAGGCGCAGGTGCCACGACTGATCCCGAGGCTCCGCCCCAGAATTTCCGCTGCTCCGGCGCACCCCCAATGGCTCACCAGCCTGTTGGCAGAGGTCTTCCCCGTGGTGTTTTCCCTCTGCCTGGCGGTGCTGGCCTGGCGCTATCAGCCGCTGCTGCTCGTCAAGTGCCTGCTGGTCAGCTTCGGCCTCTCGCTGGTCACGCGCGCCTTTCTGCCAAAGGGGCAGGGGGCCACGGCTTAACTTCTCCGCGCCGGTTTCTCAGGAGGTCTTGCCCGGCGTCCCGACGTCCTCCTCTTCGGGATCGGCCGTGGCGGTGTGGCCATGCGTCGCCCACAAGATGCAGGCGAGAAAAACAAGGACAAACAAGAGGATCAAACCAACGGTGTTCGGGGTTCCGGTCATGGGTGTGACTCCAGTAAAGAGAGAGTCCCCACCACCGTAGTTTCGTTGTCTCGCAGAAGACAGGAACCCCCCCCGCTCGCCCGAAACCCCAGCCAGTGCCCGCCCGAAAAAAGCCTTAGTGGTCCTTCGCCACCACCGAAAGGTCCTCGTTATCGGCATTCGAAGCGTGACCGTGCGTCGCCCAAAGAACGCACACGGCGAAGATCAGCGGGAACATGATAACGATAAAAATCGTGCTGGGAGTCGCACCCATACCAGTCCTCCCCGCCCGCTATTGTGCGCCGCCCGGCCCCGGCAAAAGCGCTTTTTGATCTCATGCACAAACGCAGGTAACTTTTCCCGCACACGCAGCGTCTTAAGCAAGCACAAGGATGCCCATTTTGTTGCAGGGTTGGGAGAACTCCCGTGAAGACCCCTTCCACTTGCCTCTTTCTGCTGCTGTTGTCTGCCCTTCTCTCAACCCCTGCCTTTGCCCAGGACGCAGCCGCCGGACTCTCCCCCCGCACCGGCAGCGTCTTCGCCGAGTTCTCTGCGGCTCGAACCGGCCAGGGCGCCGGCTACGTCTGGGGCGGCAGCGCCGGCGCCTACATTCAGGGGCACCTGCTGGGCCTGGTCGCGCGCGCCACGGTCCTGCCCGGCAACAGCGACATTCATGTCTACGACGCGGTCCTCGGTCCCCGGCTCGCCGTGACCCTGCCCTTCGTCCGGGCGTGGGTCGAAGCCGGCGGTGGCATGGGCTACACCGGCGGTTACTACAACTCCCCCGGCGTGCTCGGCTCCAACTGGGGTGCGGCGTGGCAGGCCGATGCAGGCGTATCTCACGGAATCCTGCCCCGCCTGGACTGGCGCATCCTCGAAGTGGGCTACGGCCACATCTACACCGGCACAGGCGTCTCGCCCATCATGGCCAGCACAGGACTCACGCTGCACATCTGGTAGCCGGCCCTTTGTCGAACCCGCAGCGTATCCTTTCGGGCGCCGCCTGCGGCCCTCTTCAGCACTTGCTTTCCAACAGCGCCGCCACGCCCGCGCCAATCACTGCCAGCGCAGGATCCTCCGGCAGCACCTCGACCGTGTAGTTCTGCAGCGGGCTCATCTTCACCATCTCCCACAGGTGTTCCTTCAGCCGCGGCAACTCCAGCCGCTGGATATCCCGTCCGGTGAAGTAGAAACGCCCGGGACCCTCCAGGTGAATCTGCGAGGCCGTTGCTGCCGCCAGCGCGCGATGCCACAGATCCACGAATTCCGCGCAGCGCCGGTCGCCCTTCTTCGCCGCCGCAAATACCTCATCGGGTTCCATGTCGAGGAAGCGCAGCCGCATGGCACGGTACCCCATAATGCCCTCGAGATGGCCACGCCCGCCGCAGCCGCAGAATTTCTCTCTGGGGTCCAGCGTCACCACCATGTGGCCGCCCTCCCACGGACCCTCGGTGTACGGATACCGCCCGAACCCGATCCCGTTCCCGATGGTCCACACGCGCACCTGGCGGTCCATTTGCCCGCGCGTCGCAGCTATGCCCGCCGCTACCGCGTCAGCGTCGTTGAACACGCTCAGCTGCACATCGATGCCGCGCTTCTTCAGCCCCGCGCTGATGTTGCTGCACACCTGCGCCCCCTTCAACTGGGGCAGATTCGGCGCGTCCAGCATCACCCCCTGGTGGAGATATCCCGGCAGCGCGACGCCTGCCGCGTCGATCGAGGAGCCTGCCGGAATCAGCGATGCAATCGCATCGCAGAGAATTTCGCAAAGGCTCTCCGCAGGGACTTCGATCAGCCCGTTCGTGTCATCGATATGCTCAGGAAATTCCTTCAACCCGCCCTGGAGCTTGTGATCCTCAGTTAGTCCCGCGACTACCCGCGTCGTCATCACCGCGCCAACCGTCTTCGACATAACTCCTCCGCTGCGCCGCGGCTCACCCCTCAAAGCGGGCCAGCCGGTTGATGCCGTTAAACGCGGCGGCTTTGTAGCACTCGGCCAGGGTTGGATAGTTGAAAACCGTATCGATGAAGTAGTCCACCGTGCCGTTCAGCGCCATCACCGCCTGGCCAATGTGCACCAGCTCCGCCGCCCCTTCGCCGATGATGTGGACCCCCAGCACCTGGCGCGTCTCACGGTGAAATACCAGCTTCAGCCGCCCCGTGGTGTCGCCGCGAATCTGGCCGCGGGCAATCTCGCGGTAGTAGGCCACGCCCACCTCGTACGGGACGTCCTCCTCGGTCAGCTGCTCTTCGGTCTTGCCGATGAACGAAATCTCCGGGATGGTGTAAATCCCGTAAGGATAAAAACTCGGGTTGGAAATGATGTGGTCGTCGCCAAAGGCGCGCGCCGCGGCGATCCGCCCCTGCTCCATCGAGACCGAAGCCAGCGCCGGAAAGCCGATCACATCGCCCACCGCATAGATGTGCGGCACCTTCGTCCGAAAATCTTTGTCGACCGGAATCCGCCCGCGGTTGTCCGCATCGATCCCGGCGGCCGGCAGGTTCAGCTCGTCGATGTTGCCCTGACGTCCCACCGCATACAGCAGCGCGTCGCCCGACATCTTCTTCTTGCTCTCGAGATTCGCCACCACCGTGCCGTCGGCCAGCTGCTCCACGCTCTCCACTTCCTCGCCCAGTCGCATCGTCACGCGGCTGTCGCGCAGGTGATAGCTCAGCGCCTCGATAATCTCCTGATCGGCGAACTCCAGCAGGCGCGGCCGTTTCTCGATCAGCGTCACCCGCACTCCCAGCGCCGCGAACATGCAGGTGTACTCGACGCCGATCACGCCGCCGCCCACCACAATCAGACTTTTTGGCAAATCGACCATGTCGAGAACCTGGTCGCTGTTGAGAATCGTCTTGCCATTCACCGGGACCTTCGCCGACGACGCCGGCCGCGTCCCCACCGCGATGATGACGTTGTCCGCTTCATATGTATTGGTCCCGCGCGGGCCGTCCACCCTCACGTGGTGATCGTCTTCAAACCGCGCCACTCCGTTGAAGACTTCAACGCCGTTGCGCGAAAGCTGCGCCTCGGTCACATCGATTTCCGTCTTAACCACGTGCTGGACGCGAAAGGCCAGATCGGCCATCGTGATCTTTTCCTTCACTCGGTAATTCATGCCGTAGATCGAGCGATAGTTGTACCCGGAAAGATGCAGCACCGCCTCGCGCATCGTCTTGCTGGGAATGGTGCCGGTGTTGATGCACACGCCACCTACGACGCTCCGCATCTCCACCAGCGCGACGCTCTTGCCCCTCTTCACGGCGGAGACCGCCGCGCGCTGGCCTGAAGGGCCGGAACCGATGACGACCAGATCGTATTTCGCCATGTGTCACAAGATGGCCTGCAGGGAAACCTTTACGGGTCAGGCCAGAGCCCATCTTACAATCCGTTGATGACAAGCCGTATGAATCCCCTCTTACACTAAAAGTTCTGATGCTTCTCTACGCCATTACGAATCGCCGCCTGCTGCCTGGGGATGAAACTGCAAAGCGCGACGCGCTGGTTGCACTCGCCGCCGAGTGGGCGCGTGGCGGCGTCGACACCATCCAGGTGCGCGAAAAGGATCTCGCCCTCGCCGAGCTTCAGCCTCTGGCCGCGCGCATCGTTCAGGCCGTCCGCGCCACAAAGAGCCGCACGCGTGTTCTGGTCAACGGTCCGGCTCAGGTCGCTCTCGATGCCGGCGCCGACGGCGTCCACCTGCACGCCAACGCCGGACCCGCCGCGGTCGGCGCCGCACAGCAGGCCTACGCTCGCAACGGAAGCGAGCCCATCATCAGCGCCGCCTGTCATAATCCCGACGAAATCCGTCAGGCCACCGGCGCCTCGATGCTGCTCTTCTCTCCCATCTTCGAGAAGGTCACCGTGCAGGGAAATACCCGCGGCCAGGGACTCGCAGCTCTGCGCGCCGCCGTTGACCTCGCCAAACCCACGCCAGTCCTAGCTCTCGGCGGCGTCACAGAAAAGAATGCCGCAGCCTGCGTGCAGAATGGCGCAGCCGGCATCGCCGCCATCCGCCTCTTTCTCGGCGACGACTGGCGTTCCCTCCTTGATGTGCCCCTGCCTGTACCGGCGTAGCCCGCCGCCCGTCACATCCGTGCGACCATCGTTCTGATGGATCATCCAACCCCGAAATGTCCCCTGTGAAAGAGGATCATCCCCAGGCATTGCAGGCCCTGCACCGCCGCAACGTCGGCCGCGGCGCGGGTTACATTGCCTGCGCGCTTTCCGGATGCTGCTGGGGCATGGGATTCTTCTTCGGCAAGATCGCCTTCACCCGCCTGGGCGTCGGCCACTATGTCCTCTACCGGTTCCTGTTTGCGTGCCTGGGCCTGCTGCCCATCGTGGAGGCTCCGCGCTTCTCCGCGCGCGAGTGGCGGCTGCTCCTCATCGGCGCCTTCCTTGGCGTCCCGCTCCAGTTCATGGTGCAGTTTGCCGGGCTCAAGCTCACGACCGTGAGCCATGCCGCGCTCATGGTTGGCACCATGCCGGTCATCCTCGCCGTGGGCGCGACGATCTTCGCCCACGAACGCCTCGACCTCAAAGGCTGGATCGCGCTCCTCGGCTCCACGGCAGGCATCGCCCTCATCGTTCTCAGCGCCAGTCACGGCGCAGTGGGCGGCGGCAACATCCGCGGCGATCTCCTCGTCGTCCTGTCCCTGGTCATCGCGCTCGGCTGGGTCCTCATCAACCAGCGCCTCATGGTCCTCGGTCGTTCGCCTCTTGCTGTCAGCTCCTGGACGCTGCTCACCGGCGCCGCCATGCTCTTCCCCTGGGTCATCCTTCAGGACGGCCTCCCTCCGGTGCGAGGATTAGGCTGGCACGTCTGGTTCGCCGTCGCCGCCAGCGGTCTTCTCTGCACATCGGCCGCAACGCTGCTGTGGAACTGGGGCATCCATCGCGTCCCGGCCTCGCGCGCAGGCGTCTTCCTCAACATCGAACCGGCGCTCGGATCGATCCTCGGCGTCGTCGTCCTCGGCGAACACCTCGGCCCAGGCGCGTATGCAGGTGGGGCGCTGATCATCGCCGCGGTCATCGTGCTCACCACGACCGGCCAGCGAGCTGAATCGGAGGCCATCGCCTGACTCGGCGCATGCCATGCCCCGATCAGGTCATCTCAGGAGGAGCAAACCACGTCTCTCGTCGTTTTCGAAATCCGAGAACCGAATGGCGTTGTTGCGGATGATGCTTGTGAGCCTGGCCGCCGAGCAGTTTCCCATCTGCAGCACGATCACTTTGGGAGGAGCGCCCCAGATCAGGCTCAGGTTGGCGAAATCCTTGTCTTTGGTCAGGAACGTGAAACTGTGCGCCTTCGCATACTCCCAGATAATGGCATCGGCGGTGCTCCCCAGGCCGGCGGAGCAAACGTGCACGGAATCCGGAAACAGGTCGGTGAGATCGTCGACGAGCCGCGGCGGTAGATTCTCGTCAACGAGAAGCTTCAAGAACCGCGATCCTTTCCGGGATGCTGGCGAAGAACTCGTACACCGCCTGAAAGTCTTCCTTCTCCAGATAGGGAAAATCTTTCAGGATCTCATCCTCGGTCATCCCGGAAGCCAGATACGAGGCGAGATCGTACACCGTGAAACGCAAGCCGCGAATGCACGGCTTCCCACCCATCTTTCCGGTTTCAACCGTAATCCGGGGGTTCAGAGTTGTCATCGGCATCGCCTTTCACGCTTCATTCTATGACATCCCACAGCACAGTCTCCTCTCTGCCCCCTCCCCCTCCCCCTCCCCCTGTACCCTGTAACCCGTCTCCTGTAACCTGTTTTTCAGTGGTCGAACTCGTTCCATCCATCCTTTCCGCCGACTTTGCCCGTCTGGCCGACGAAATTGCCGCGGCCGAACGCGGCGGCGGCACCGTCATCCACGTCGATGTGATGGATGGCCATTTCGTCCCCAACATCACCGTCGGACCGCCCATTGTCGCCTCGCTCCGCAAGCACACCAGGCTGCCCCTCGACTGCCACCTGATGATCGAGAATCCCGACGAGTTCATCCCCGCCTTCGCCGACGCGGGTGCCGACTGGGTCAGCGTCCATTACGAAGCCTGCCGCCACCTGCACCGCTCGCTCCAGCTCATCGCCCAGCACAACATGCAGCCCGCGGTCGTCATCAATCCCCACACCGAAGTCGACCTGCTCCTCCCGATCCTCGGCATGGTCCACCACGTGCTCGTCATGAGCGTCAACCCCGGCTTTGGTGGCCAGCAGTTCATCCCTTATTCCCTCAACAAGATTCGCCGCCTCGTCGAGCTTCGACGCCAGCTGGGTCTCAGTTATAGGATTGAAGTGGACGGCGGCGTCGCTCACGACACCGTCGCCAGCATCGTCGAAGCGGGAGCCGAGCTGCTGGTCGCCGGCAACGCCGTCTTCGGCAACGGTAACCCGGAACGCGACGCGCGCAGCCTGCTCGAAGCGGCGCAAAGGGCCGCCAGCATCGCGGCCGCATAGATTTTCTACCCGGTTCGGGGTCCTTGCAGACCACCCCGAACCGGGCGCAAAGCAAATGTACGGGGGCGTCTGCAATCATCGAGGTGTTATGAATCGTTGGGTCATCCGTATTGCGGCAGTGAGTCTGGGCATGGCGATCGCATTTTCCTCCCCGTCCGCCTTCGCCAAAGAGCACGCGAAGAAAAAGAAGAAGAACGTCGACCTCAGCGCTAACCCGCTCAGCAACGTGAAATCGGCGCAGCCCGACAAGGTCCTCTTCGACAAGGCCGCCAACGCCATGAAGCATGGCAAGTACGACGTGGCACGCCTCGACCTCCAGACCCTGCTCAACACCTACCCCGACTCTGAATACCAGATGCGCGCCAAGCTCATGGTCGGCGATACCTGGTTTAAGGAAGGCGGCTCCGCGGCCCTCACTCAGGCCGAATCGGAATACAAGGACTTCATTACCTTCTTCCCCAACTCGCCCGAGGCCGCCGAGGCCCAGATGAAGGTCGGCGACATCTACTTCCAGCAGATGGAGAAGCCGGACCGCGACTCGCAGAACGCCGTCCACGCCGAGCAGGAATACCGCACCATGCTCGAGCAGTTCCCCGACTCCCCGCTCGTCCCGCGCGCCAAGCAGCGCCTGCGCGAAGTGCAGGAAGTCCTCGGCCAGCGCCAGTTCGAGATCGGCGAATTCTACGCCTCACGCGAACAGTGGGCCGCCGCCATCGGCCGCCTGCAAACCGTGGCCGATACTTATCCGCTCTTCAGCAAAGATGACCAGGCTCTCATCACCGTCGGTGACGCCTATGCTCAGGAAGCGCAGGTCATGTCCCGCGCCAGAATTCCGGAGAAGGCCAAAGCCGAGCTGGTGAAGCATTACAACGATCAGGCGGCGGCCGAATGGTCCCTCGTCGTCACGCGCTATCCGCTGGCTCCGCATGTCGAAGATGCGAAGGATCGCCTCATCGCCCTGGGCCGGCCCGTTCCCGATGCCAGCCAGCAGGCGCTCGCCGAAAGCCAGGCCGAGGAAGACAGCCGCGTCAACTTCCGCCTCGGCAGCCGTGCCGTGCAGATCTTCGGTCGCGGTCCCAACACCGTCCGCGCCGCCCGGGTCGGCGAGCCCTCGCTCAACAGCCCGCCTCCTGTCGTCGCTCCCGACGTCCTCAAGGAAAGTCAGACTGCCTGGGCCCAAGCGCTCACCGGCAGGCTCATCACTGGCGTTGCCACGCCCGCCGCTCAAACCGCCAACGCTGCCATCGACAATGGCACCGCGCCGCCCACCACCGCGCATCCGGCCCAGCCGTCCTTCCAGGAAGTGCCCGATGCCACTGGAACCCCGGGCAGCACCGTCACCGTCCAGGTCCCGGCCGACAACGCTCCGTCAGCGGGTTCTTCGGGAGCCACCCCAACCCCTGCTGAGGAAGTTCCCGCTGCTGGTGCGGAAAGCTCTCCCGCCAATGCAGCCGCACCCGCTGCAGGTGGCACGGGTGCCCCTGCGGCCCCTGAACACAGCAATGCCGAGCCGCTGGTGACACCGGTCGGCCCCGGCAACGCCAGGCCACTCCCCGCCGTCGACAAGCCCACCGAGCCGCCGCAACAGGTCAACGAAGTGCCTGCCGGCGGGAAGAACACCCAGGTGCAAACCGGCGCCAACGCCAGCGGCAAACCCAGCAAGAAGACGAAAAAAGCGCCCTACGACAAGAAGGACGAGTCTTCGAGCAAGCACAAGAAGAAGACAGGCGTCGACAAACTGAACCCGTTCTGATCCATGATCGGCACCAGGCAGAAAGGCCGCCCTCAGGCGGCCTTTCTGCCCAGAAGTTCCCGCCTTGCCTGTGCTACGCTTCGCACCGGTGGCCAATTTCGAAAAAGCGCCGGCTGAGGTCCAGGAGATTCTCTCCAAACCGATCCAGCAGCTCGGCCTCAAGCTCGAAGGCTCTCCCCTCGAACGCTTCGTCCAGCAACTCTATAAGGAGCTGGCCGCCAAGGGGCTCAACCGGTTCCGCCCCCGTTGCTACCTCACCGATGAATGGGGCTGCCCCAACATGGAGCCCGTCATCGGAATCCCTTTCTACCTGGCCGACCCCAAACTGCAGCGCCTCGAGTCGGAGATGAACGACATTGAAGACGCGCGCCAGATCATGATGTACATGCGCCACGAGGCCGGCCACGCTTTCAATTACGCCTACGCGCTCTACAAAACCCAGGAGTGGCGTGACCTCTTCGGTCCGTTCCGGCGCCCCTACCGCGACAACTACAAGCCCGTCCCTTTCTCGCGCCAGTTCGTGCGCCACATGGAGGGCTGGTACGCGCAAAAACATCCCGATGAAGACTTCGCCGAGACCTTCGCCGTCTGGATGACGCCTCGCTCCAACTGGCGGCAGCGCTACAAAGGCTGGGGCGCGATGAAGAAACTGCTCTACATGGATCGCATCGCCCGCAAGCTCCGCGATGTGGACGCCGTCGTCGCGCACGGAGACACTGATATCACCGTTGACGAAATGAATGTGACCGTCGGCGAGTTTTATCAGCGTGCGCTCGATCAGCAGCTTGTCCCCGGCGAGCTTCCCTTCGACACCGATCTGCGCGACATCTTCAACATTTCGAAGCGACGCAGGAAGGATGTTCGCCCCGCGGTCGATCTTCTCCGCGAGAACCGCAAGATCCTCGTCGACAAGGTGAATTACTGGACCGGCGTCCAGCGTCCGCTGGTGAAAAAGCTCGTCGAATCCATCGAAGAGAAAGTCAGCGACCTGGACCTGCGCGCCGACATAAAATGTGAACGAGAATACTTGACCGAGGTCTCCGTGTACACTACCGCGCTGGCGATGAACTTCATCACTCGGGGCAAGTTCATTTCGCCCTGACTGGCGTTTTCCATCAGCCCCAGGCAGACGTACGGCGTACCGGCGAGGCGTAGAGGCATCATGGCGAACCTGAAAATAACGATCCTGCACGACGTCTGGGAGGAGGGGCCGCCTGAGCCTGAGCCAGAGCCGGTCAAGGCGCCGCGCGGCAAGAGCGGCAAACGTTCCAGGAAGAAAAAAGACCCGCTCCACGACCGCGAAGAAATTTTCGAGGCGCTCACCAAGCTCGGCCACGAACCCTCCTACTACGTCCTCGACGGCAAGAATCAGTCGCTGCTGGCGCTCGCAAAATGCGGCGCCGACCTCGTCTTCAACCTCACCGAGTCTTACGCCGGCGACGACACGATGGATAAGAACATCGCCTCGTTTCTGGAACTGCTGCACCTTCCCTATACCGGCAGTGGCCCGCAGGCTCTCTACCTTGCCCAGGACAAGTCGATCGCAAAAAAGATCTTCGACTTTCACAAGATCAAGACCCCGGACTTCGCCGTCTCCTACAAAGGGCGCACCGATCATTCGCACGACATCGAATTTCCGCTGATCGTCAAGCCCGTCTCCGAAGACGGCTCCATCGGTATCGACGCCGGCTCCCTGGTCGACAGCGTGAAAGAGCTGATGGAGCGCATTCACTACATCCACGAGGAATTCGATAGCCCGGCCCTCATTGAGGAGTACATCGAAGGCCGCGAAATTTACGCCTCCATTTTTGGCAATGAGAACCCCGAGGTCCTTCCTCTCATTGAACTCGACCTCTCCAAACTGCCCAGAGGGACCCCCCGCATTGCATGTCAGGACGTGAAGTTCGATCACGAGACCGAGGCCTACAAGATCACAAAATCTGCGCCCGTCGACGACCTCGATGATGACACCACGAAAACGCTTCAGGACACCGGGCTCGCCGCCTGGCGCGCCCTCGGCTTGCGCGACTACGGCCGCATCGACATGCGCCTGAACAAAAAAGGCGAGGTCTACGTCATCGAAGCGAATCCCAACCCCTGGCTCTCCAGCGTCGCCGAATTCACCATGGCTGCCAAAAAGGCCGGCTATTCCTACACCGACGTGATCGAGAAGCTGGTGGGACTGGCCCAGGCTCGCGCCCTGTAGTTCGAGGAAGCATTGCGATCCAGACGAACCTTCCTGAAAGCCGCACTGCTGGCAGCGGCGCCGCGATGGGCATGGCCGGCGACCGCCCCAGACACAGAACCGGCATCCGACACCGCTCCCACCCCCGACAATGATCGCCAAAAGTGGATCGCAATCGTCGAGCGCGTCTCGCAGCCCGTGCTTGAGGCCGTCAGCCAGCAAAAACTGCGCGCCACCATGCCGGTCGAGACCGTCCGCGGTCACGAAAAAGAGCGCGCTCAATCCACCCACCTCGAGGCTGTCGCCCGCCTGCTCCGCCGCCTGGCTGCCCCTCGGCCTGCCCGCCACCGACGAATTCTGGAGCGCTCCCGCCCAAATGTGGACACAGCAAAAGGCCTGGAGCGGCGTCGACATCCAACCCGATCACGCCATCAGCGACTAGTCGCGCGGCAGCCGGCAACCCCAAGGGGCGAGGCCAAAGCCCAGCCCCTCGATCCAAATCACTCTTTTTGCGACTTCGGCAATGGAGCCGGCGTTTCAATGCGAGGCAGCATCTCCGCTCGAGTCGCCGCGTTATAGGCAAACCATGCTTCGATCAGTGCTCCCTGCATCACATCGCCCTTCTGCACCCGGTCGTATAGATCCATATTCGAGTGGTGCGTCCGCGTCCCGTACTCCAGCGGATCCTGCATGAAGCCGATGCCGTCCAGTCCGATCCACGAGAAGCTCGTGGAGTCCGTTCCCCCTGGCTGCGTCGTTGGCCCCGCAGTCAGGCCGGTGACCGCCTCGATCCCTAAATCTTTAACCGGCGCAATCCACGACCCAAAGATCGCCGCCAGCTGCGCGTTCCCCAGCGCCGATACCGCCCGGAATTTCCCCGAGCCCGAATCGTCGTTGAAGTAGACATCCAGTTTGTCGTACTCCGGTGTCTTCTTCATCGTGTCGCGCGCAGCAAAGTGCTGTTGCACATACGCCAGCGAACCGTAGAGCCCCTCTTCCTCGCCGCCCCACAACGCCACACGAACCGTGCGCGCCATCGGCTTGTGCACAGTGGCCAGAATCCGCATCGCTTCCATGGCGACCGCCGAGCCGGTGCCGTTGTCCGTCGCCCCTGTGCCGCCCTGCCAGCTATCGAAATGTCCTCCCACCATCACCACCTCGTCGGCCTTCGTCGTGCCCGGAATCTCCCCGACCACGTTGAAGCCCATCTCGTCATCCTTCTGGTATTCCGTCTCGATATCGAACGTCAGCTTCGGCGTGATGCCGTGCTCCAGCAGCCGGCAGATGCGGTTGTACTGCTCCGGCGTAATCGCCGCCATCGGCGGTCCAACCGGATCCTTCGGATCCTGCGATCCGCCGTACGACGCAAAAATTGTGCCGCCGTCGCCGTTATAGCCCGGTGTCAGCGCCACCGCCACTCCCTCTTCCTTTAGGAATGCGTTCACCTGGTTGCGCAGAATGCGCCCTGTCGGCGCTGCCGTCGAAAGCGTCGCAGGCGTGTACTCCCCTGGCCGAGGCGCTGCCGCTCCAGGTCGCCCAAAGCCGCCAAAGCCCATGTGCGAAGGGTCCGGCGTCTTCGTACGCGCCTCCACTTCCTCATCGGTCAGGCGGCGTGCATCCGCCTCCGTATGCAGCGACAACTCGCGCGGATCAAAGATCAGCACGATCTTGCCCCGCAACTTGCCCTTGTATTTCGCAAAGTCATCCGCGGAGTGCAGCGGCGCCAGCACCGCATCGGCCGTCACCGGTCCATTCGTTCCCGGGGTCCATGCCAGAGGAAATCCGATCAGAGCAGCGTAGGCCGGTGTTTCCAGCGCGCCGTAGTACTTCTTGATCTGCCAGCCGTCGCCGAAAGGCCCCCACTTCTCCAGATGCACATTCTGCAGTCCCCATTCCTTCATCTGTTTCATGGCCCACTCGGCCGCCGCCCGATGATTGCGGCTGTTGTTCACGCGCGGTCCATAAACCTCAGAGATGTAGAACAGGTTCTCCATCACCTGGGAGTGCTGGAAGGCCTCGTTCTTGATCTGCGTCAGCGCGCTCAGATCGACTTTGTCGCCATCCTGATCCTGCCCGGGTGCGAACGGAGTGAACAGCAGAGTCATGGCGCACGCGGCGGCGGCCAACCTGAATCGAAACAGGCTCACGATAGTTCTCCTTTTTGAAAAAGTGCGTTTCGGTTGGGGACCGGTCGGCATGAAGAAAAAACCTGGCGAACGATCCGCACAGCAGACCGTCCGACAGACACATTGCATTGCGAGATGGAAACCAAACTATTGAAATTGAGCCTCCAATGCAACTGCTCGTGACAGCGGCAACAGCGACCGCCGGCAGTCATGCTGGACGTTGATAGAGTCCTTGCAGAACCTTCCCTCATCATTAGGGCGAAAGGACCAACATGTTGGATCATGTCTTTCTCACTGTGAGCGACATCGAACGCTCGGTCTCGTTTTACGAAGCGGCCCTGGCCCCGCTTGGCATCGACCAGCGCTTCGATTACGACGGCAAAGATGGCCCGCCCGGCCATCCCGATCTCAAAGGCTTCGGTGCAAAGGGGCGCATGTATCTGTGGCTGCGTGAAGGCGCCGCCGACAGCCGCGCAGCGCATGTCGGTTTTGTAGCCCACAGCAAGAAGCAAGTCGAAGCCGCCTACGCTGCCGCAATCGCTGCCGGAGCCACCGACAATGGCGCGCCCGGTATCCGGCTCCACTACGACCCGCGCTACTACGCCGCCAACGTGCTCGACCCTGATGGCTACAGCCTCGAGTTCGTTTACAAAAACTGGCAGCATTAAGACCGGCAACGCCGTCGTCGCAAACGTCCCGTTACTTCCGTTCCCGTCCTCCGACGATTGCTCTTGATTTACCCAACGTCCTCCCCCATCCTGAAAGAGAAGCCTGAACCAGGAAGGACTCGCCAACGCGGGTCCTTTTCCGTTTTGGCTGCCGCGGCCCTCAGGGGTCGATCTCGGGTTCTTTCTCATCCGTGGCGCAGTTACACGACGGGGCTGATTGCGGGCAAACCCGTCCCGCATTGCGGGATCGGTTTCTGTTGTCGAGCTCGACAACAGATTTCACCCTTGTGTTTTCAGCAGCTTGCCATAGCCCCCATCGAGGGGGGAGGGGGCGGCAACCTCGCGACGTTCCCTGCGAATCGCTGCCCCGACCGCCAGCATCGGTCTTCCGATTCGTTTATCGTGAAGAGGAATGCCCCAGGAAGCAGGAACCACGCTCCAGAACGACCCGGCGATGAACGAAGCGCAGCCCCCCCGCCGCGACCTCCCCAAGGTCTACGATCCCGCCGCCATCGAGGATCGCTGGGCAAAGTACTGGGTCGACGAGCGCCTCTTCGAGGTCAGCACTCCCGAAACGGGAATCACCGACCCCCGCGCCTTCACCATCCTGCTGCCCCCGCCCAACGTCACCGGCAACCTCCACATGGGCCACATGTTCGAGCACACCGAGACCGACATCCTGGTCCGGTGGCACCGCATGCGCGGCGAGACGACCCTGTGGCTCCCCGGCACCGACCACGCCGGCATCGCCACCCAGATGCTCGTCGAGCGCCAGCTCACCGGCGAAGGCACCTCACGCCAGGCCCTCGGCCGCGACAAGTTCATCGAGCGCGTGTGGCAATGGCGGAAGCACTACGGCGGCGCGATCCTCTCCTCCATGAAGCGCATCGGCGACACCGTCGACTGGTTGCGCGAGTACTTCACCATGGACGAGCGCCTCTCCGTCGCGGTGCGCGAAGCCTTCGTCCGCCTCTACGACGACGGCCTCATCTATCGCGGCGCGTACATCGTCAACTGGTGCCCGCGCTGCCAGACAGCAATTAGCGACCTCGAAGTCACACACGAGGAACAGCAAGGCAAGCTGTGGGAGATTCGCTATCCGGTCATCGACTTACCTGGCGAGTTCCTCACCGTCGCCACCACGCGCCCGGAGACCATGCTCGGCGACGTCGCGGTGGCCGTCAACCCGCTCGACGAGCGCTACACGCCGCTCATCGGCAGGACGCTGCGGCTGCCGCTCACGGATCGCGAGATCCCCGTCATCGTCGACGAATGGGTCAAGTCGGACTTCGGTACCGGCGCCGTGAAGGTCACGCCCGCGCACGACCCCAACGACTTCGCCATCGGCCAGCGCCACGCGCTCCCGTCGATCGCGGTGATGGACGAGACCGCGCACATGAGCGCCGAAGCTGGCCCCGCCTACGCTGGCCTTGATCGCTACGACGCGCGCAAGAAGGTCCTCGAAGACCTCGAAGCCCAGGGCCTCCTCGGACCGGTGCGCGACCACGTCAACGCGATAGGGAAGTGCGCTCGTTGCCAGACCGTGGTCGAGCCCCGCCTCTCCACCCAATGGTTCGTCGCCGTGAACAAGGAGCCGAAGAGTGGCCGCCTCTCGCTCGCCGGAGCAGCCCGTAAAGCCGTCGAGACGGGACCCATCCGCATCACCCCCGAGCAGTACTCCAGGGTCTACCTCGAGTGGATGAACAACATCTACGACTGGTGCATCTCGCGCCAGCTGTGGTGGGGCCATCGCATCCCGGCCTGGCACTGCGCCCATTGCAAGGAGCTAACGGTCGCCCGGCAGGACCCCACGCATTGCGCCCACTGCGGCTCGGATCAGATCACGCAGGAGACCGACGTCCTCGACACCTGGTTCTCCTCCGGCCTGCTGCCCGTCTCGGTCTTTGGCTGGCCGACGCCACCCGGGAAATCGACGCCCGACCTCGACGCCTTCTACCCAACGTCGCTGCTCGTCACCGGCTTCGACATCCTCTTCTTCTGGGTCGCGCGCATGATCATGCTCAGTTGCTACTTCTCAGTCGACGCGCCCTTGCCAGACGGATCACCGCGCACCCTGGCTGAGTCCGTGCCCTTCCGCGAGGTCTACATCCACGCGCTCGTGCGCGACGCCGACCGCCAGAAGATGTCCAAGACCAAGGGCAACGTCATCGACCCGGTTTCAATCGTCGAGAAGTACGGGACGGATGCTGTAAGGTTCACCCTCGCCTCCATGGCCTCGCCCGGCACCGACATCGCCTTCAACGAAGCCCGCACCGAAGGCTACCGCGCCTTCGCCAACAAAATCTGGAACGCCGCCCGCTTCATCTTCATGAACGTCGATCGAGCCCGCGAGGCCGGCATCGAAATCGATCGCGCCGTCCTTGGCCAGACGCCGACCGCGGTTGCAGGCGACCCACTAGAGGCGCGCTGGATTGTCACGGAATTAAACCTAGTTATAGGCCAGATCAATGATTCGTTGAAAAGTTACCGATTTGACGATGCTGCCAATAGCATCTACCAGTTCTTCTGGGGGAGCTTTTGCGATTGGTACTTGGAGATAGTCAAGCTCCGTCTAGACTTTGCGGACTCGGCCAGAGAATCCGCCCGGGCCGCGCTCGCTACATTGGTATCGGTCTTCGAAGCGGCCTTACGGCTACTCTCGCCATTTATGCCGTTTATTACCGAAGAGCTTTGGCATGCCATCTACGACGGCGTGCCGCCCGCAAAGTCAATCGCGCTGGTTCGGTATCCGGAACTTGATTATCAGACTGATCTTCACAACATCGCTCAAATGGAAAAGCTGCAGGATCTAATTCGAACAGCCCGGGAGGAACGCAAAGATCGAGAAATACCCGAAAAGGAATTTGTGCCGATGCTGGTGATTACCAGCGCCAGCCGGGACTTTGCGATCAATCTGAACGAATTGATCAATCAAAACGCTGAGATCATTCAAAGACTGGCGAAGGTTTCAACGATTACTTTCCACGCGCACCGAGAAGTTGGGGGGGACGGCATAAATTGGCGCTCAGTAGGATTCACCGATATTGCATTGCTTCATGAGAAGTTGCGGGACATCCCCGCCGAGCGCGAGCGCCTCACCAAAGAACTAGCCAAACTGGAAAAAGCCCTCGCCTCCGCCGAACGCCAGCTCAGCAACCCCGCCTTCCTCGACAAAGCCCCGCCTCACGTCTTCGAAGGCCTAAGAAAAGCTCAAGCGGACAACCGCCTCCTCATCGAGAAAACCCGCAAAGCCCTCGACGACCTCGCACAGGAGGGCCTCGGATAGATCATGGAATGGAAAACGCGCCGCATCGAGGCCATCCTCGAACAGGCCCTCACCGAAGATAAAGCCACCAGCGACGTCACCACCGCGCTCACCGTCGAGCCCTCGCTCCGCGCCTCTGCCACCATCATCGCCAAAGAAGAATGCGTTCTCTCCGGACTGGGCTGCATCCCGCGGTTCCTCGACATCTTCGCCCGGCTCGACGGCAAATCGAGCGGCCGTCACGAAGTCATCTCGCATCCCGAAATCTTCGACGGCGTCCGCCTTCGCAAAGGTCAGGCCGTCGCCGTCATTCGTCACAATGCTCGTGTCATACTGGCCTGCGAACGCGTCATCCTCAACCTGATGCAGCGCATGAGCGGCATCGCTACGCTCACCCGGCGCTACGTCGATGAGATCAAAGGCACCGGCGCCAAAGTTCTCGACACGCGCAAAACCATCCCCGGCCTTCGCATCCTCGATAAATACTCGGTCCGCTGTGGCGGCGGGGAAAACCATCGCCTCGATCTCTCCGACGGCATTCTCATCAAGAACAACCACATCACCCTCGGCGGCGGCATTGTGAAAGTCCTCGAGCGCGCGAAGGAGCGCCGCAAGCCGGGCCAGACGATTGATATTGAAGTGCGCAACCATACGGAACTGGAACTAGCCCTCGACCACGGCGCCGAATCGCTGCTGTTCGACAACATGACTCCCGCCGAAGTGAAAAAGTCCGTCGAATTCGTGCGCGAGCGCGGCCTGAAGATTCCCATCGAGGCCTCCGGCGGCATTACGCTGGAGAACATCCGCAAGTACGCGCTGGCCGGCCCGGATTACATCTCGGTCGGCGCCCTCACCCACTCCGCGCAGGCGGTCGACCTTTCCATGCGGATCACGGCGGAGATCTATTAGAGCGGTGCCGGAGCCCAGTTCCACGCCCGTCGACGACCCGTTCGATCTGCCTGCACTGAACGCCGCCCTTGCCGGATCGCGGTTTGCCGGTAACCTCCACTTCTTCCCGTCGATTCACTCCACCAACACACACGCCATGCAGCAGGCCGAGTCGGGCGCGCCCGATGGCAGCGTCTATCTGGCCGACGAGCAAACCGGGGGACGCGGCCGAGGTGCGCATTCCTGGACCTCGCCGCCCGGTTCCGGCCTTTATGTCAGCATCTTGCTGCGTCCGCGTATTGCACCAGCGGACATTCTCTGGCTATCGCTCGCGGCAGGCCTCGCCGTCCACGGTACGATTCGGACTGTAACGTCGCTCCAGCCCGATCTGCGCTGGCCCAACGATCTGCTCTTCGGCTCGCACAAATTCTGCGGGATCCTCACGGAACTCAATGCCGAGGTCACGCGCGTCCGCCACGCCGTGATTGGGATCGGCATCAATATTCATCAACCGCGGTTCCCGCCGGAGATCAGCTCGGTCGCGACATCGCTCTTTCTGGAAACCGGTCGCAACTGGCCCCGTCAGGAATTACTCCTCGCGTTGTTACAATCTCTCGACCGCGAATTGGCCGCTCTCGCCGATCCGGGCGTTGCCGCAGAAAGTATTCGCGCCCGCCTTGAACAGCGCTCTTCCTGGATTCGCGGCAAGCACGTGCTCGTCGACGAGGGCCAGCCCTGGACGGGCTTCACGGCTGGCCTTGACGCGCGCGGCTTCCTCCAGGTTCGCACCACCGATGGACTGCGCACCGTGCTTTCTGGCGGCGTCCGCGAGGCGAAGGCATAGAATCGTCGGTGCGAACCGCACGCTTACAATCAAAACCATGCTGCTTGTCCTGAACGTCAACAACACGAACACGGTGATCGCGCTGTACGCGCTCACCGCGGAGGGGAGTACGGGCGATCTCCGCGCAACGTGGCGCATCAGCACACGCCAGTCGCAGACGGCGGACGAATACGGCATTCTCGTCCGCAGCCTGCTGCAGCATGAAGGCGTCGAGACCAGCGCGATTCGCGGCATCGCGATTGCCTCCGTCGTTCCGCCCATTGACTGGATCCTGCGTCAGTTCTGCGAGCGCTACTTCAGCCAGAAGCCGCTGTTCATCGAGCCTGGCGTTAAGACCGGCCTGCCCATCCTCACCGACAATCCAGGCGAAGTGGGCGCGGATCGTGTCGCGAACTGCGTGGGTGCGTTCCACCGCTACGGAGGCCCCACGATCGTGGTTGACCTTGGGACGGCGACCAACTTCGACGTTGTGTCGAAGAAAGGCGAGTTTCTCGGCGGCGCGATCGCGCCCGGGCTCGCCATTTCCGCTGATGCGCTCTTCTCCCGTGCCGCGCGCCTGCCCCGTGTCGAAATTCGCCGCCCCGCGAAAATCATCGGTACCAACACTGTTGACAACCTTCAGATCGGCCTCTTTTGGGGGCATATTGGCCTGGTGGATTCCATCCTCGAACGCATGATCGCCGAGCTTGGGCCGGAAACGAAGTGCGTGGCCACCGGCGGCCTCGCCCACCTGATTGCGCGCGAATCGAAATATATCTCCGAGGTCAACGACCGGCTCACGCTCGAGGGCCTTCGCCTCATCTACGATCGCAATCGAGGCTCGCGCAACCCTTCCCATTCGGAATCGCAGCCAGCCCGCGCCAGCGGCGACTGACGCCGTGGAAAACTACTTCAACTACTTTACGGAGATCGAGGAGCACTTCCAGCGCCGCCGCGGCTCCATCCTTCTCCTCTCCACGCTGGACTGGGCGCTGATCGATACCTGGCGGGAAGCCGGCATTCCGCTCGAAGCTGTACTGCGCGGCATCGACACAGCCTTTGACCGCTATGAGTCGCGCCGGCAGCGCACAGCGCGTCGCGTCAACGGCCTTGCCTGGTGTGCTCAGGAAGTATTAACCGCGGCGGAGGACATGCGAGAGGCGTCGCTTGGAGCGGCAAAGCCGAAAGCTGAACCTGAAAATGCCGGTCTCGAATGGGAGCGCATCGCCACGCACCTCGCGCGCGCGGCGGGCGAACTTCGATCGTCGCAACTGACTGGTCTTGCTGCGCAAACGGCGTCGGAAATGGCCGACCGTCTGGATGTCCTCGCTCTTCCTGCGTCGCCCGCGCCCAACCTTGAGGACCTGGAGCGGAACCTCACAGTTCTCGAAGAGAAACTGCTCAATACTCTGATCGCCACAACATCGGAGGCTGAACTCACCGCTCTCCGCGAACAAAGCGCCAGCGAACTCGCCCCCTACCGCCGCCGCATGCAGGCCATGCAGATTCGCCAGATCGAGCAGCAGTTCCTCCATAAGCGTCTCCTCGAGCGGCACAATCTTCCGCGGCTCAGCCTCTTCTACATGAAGCAGGAGTAAGCCCCCGACCGTGAAACTGCGCGTCGAAAAACCGGTCTATGGCGGATCGGGCCTCGCCCGCGCCGACGGGAAAGCTGTCTTCGTTCCCCTCACTCTGCCCGGCGAAGAGGTCGAGGCAATCATCACGCAGGACAAGGGCGGCTTTGCGAAAGCGGACCTCCAGTCCGTCATCGAACCCAGCCATGTGCGCGTGCAGCCGCCTTGTCCGTACTTCGGACGATGCGGAGGCTGCCACTATCAGCATGCCGCCTACCCGGCGCAGGTTGAGATGAAGCTCGCAATCCTGCGCGAGTCGCTCGAGCGCGCTCACCTCCGCGACCTTCCCGAGATTCGTGCCATTACCGCGGAGCCGTTCGGCTATCGCAACCGCATACGGCTGCACGTGCAAAAGAATCCCTTCTCGCTCGGTTACAAATTCCGCAATTCTCACGACATTCTGCCCGTCGACTCCTGTCTCATCGCCGCGCCGATCCTTCAGCGCGCGATGCAGACTCTGAATCGCGATAGTGCGGGCTCGCAGCTGGCTGCATTTGTAACTGAAGTCGAACTCTTTACCGATTCGACAGAACCCTCTATGCTCGTTTCTCTCTGGACGGATCGCCCTGCGGTCGCCGCGAAACAGCTACTGGAAAAAACGTCTCTGTGGCTGCGACAAATTCTCCCTGAAGCGCAGGGGGTTGGTCTGTTCGAGGCGGAAAAGGGCCGTGCTCCAGGCCGCCTTCTCGCCCACGCCGGCTCAGAGTCTCTTCTCTACGCGGGTGCCGATTCCAAATACAGGGTCAGCCTCGGTTCGTTCTTTCAGGTGAATCGCTTTCTCGTCGATCCCCTGGTTCGTCTCGTAACGGACGGCGAAACAGGCGCCATCGCGTGGGACCTCTACGCCGGTGTGGGTCTTTTCTCTGTATCGCTCGGGCAGTCTTTTTCCAGCGTCGTCGCCGTCGAGTCGTCCCCCTCCGCCGTCAGCGACCTGCGCGAAAACCTGCGCGGCACCAAACACCGGATCGTGGCCGCGGACACAGCTGCCTTTCTTCGTCAGGCTGCGACGCAACGCCATCCCACAGCAGAACTCGTCGTAGTCGATCCACCCCGTGCTGGTCTGGGTCCTGAAGTCACCGCCGCCCTGGGAAAAATCCAGCCGCGCAAGATTACTTACGTTTCCTGCGATCCCGCAACGCTCAGCCGCGACCTCGCCACGCTCGTACAATTCGGCTATCGCCTGAATCAAATGCACCTGCTGGACCTTTTCCCGCAGACCTTCCATCTCGAGAGCGTCACCCACCTCTCGCTGGACTGAACTTTCCTGAGGCGAGCCTTCGCAGTGGCCGCCTCCCTCGCCATTCCGGAAACTTCCGCTCGTAACGGACGGACCGACTCCGGAAAGCCGCGCGTCCAAAATACCGCGATCCTCGCCGCGCCGATGCTCCTCATTGCGGTTTGCTTTGCTGGCGGCGCGGCCGTCTCGCATTGGTTCTGGTTGCTCCCGGCACACCTGCTCGTCGGTCTCGCGCTCATCTTTCCCCTTACAACGATCGCCACCTTTCGCGCACCGCGCCTCGCAATCGTAGCCGCAGCTTTGCTTGGAGTCATTCTCGGCTTCTTCTGCTCCGAAGTGCAGCCGCAGTCGCCCCTTTTCACTCCTCTGGAACGCATCGCATTTTCGACGCCCGCTTCCACTCCGGCCATCCGGCACGCGGGCATTGCGACAACCCACGTTGTCTCCGGCTTCGTGATCCGCACCACGGCCCTTCGCCTGATCGAAAGCTTCGCCCCTACTCCGAAGTTCTGCGTCACGAGCACAGCCAGCAAATCGATCTCCGCATAGCGTCCGTTGACGGCCGGCCGCTGCCATCGCCCGAAGGACTCCGCCTTACCCTCTACGCTCCCGCCGATAGGCCGTTCCCACGAATTGCCTGCGGAGCCACCTTTACAGGAGCTGCTGCGCTGCATACCGAGGAAAGGTTCCTCGATCCGGGTGTGTGGGACGCTTCCGCGTGGCTTCGCCAGCAGGGGATTGCCGCTCTCGGCAGCGCCCATGCCGATCAGGCAACCGTAGGTGTTACAAATGCACACCCGGGCCTGCTCTGCTGGATTCGTTCCATGCAGCAGGCTGCGGGCGAGCGCCTCCTCAGCCTCGCCGACGAACCTGGAATGGATCGTGTCCCCGCATTGCTGCGCCTTTCCCGCGACGATTCTGCGATGCTCACGGCTATGCTCACAGGCGATCGCTCCCTTCTCGGTCATCGGCTCCGCGTCGGGTTCGAGCGCACCGGCTCGTTCCACCTGCTCGTCGTCTCGGGCATGCATCTGGCGATCTTCTCCGGCCTCGTCTTCTTCATTGCCCGCCGAGTTCGCCTTCCGCGCATCGCAGCATCATTCGTGACGATCGCCCTCGCGCTAGCCTACGCTCTTTTCACCGGCTTTGGTCAGCCGGTCCAGCGCGCCTTCTGGATGGTCGCCCTCTATCTTTGCGGCCGAATGCTCTGGCGCGAGCGTCATCCCCTGAATGCGATTGGATTCGCCGGGCTCGCCATCATGGTGATCAATCCAGCGGCGCTCCTTGATGCGGGTTTTCAGATGACCCTGTTGTCGGTTCTCGCGGTAGCAGGCATCGCCGTCCCGATCGCGGAGAGAACCTTTGGCCCGTATCTCCGGGCCACTCGCGAACTATGGCTGCTTCCCGTCGATCCTGGCCTGCCGCCGCGCGTTGCGCAGTTCCGCGTCATCCTGCGCATGTTTGCCACCGGCCTCCGACCGATCATCGGTGCACACGTCGCGTTCAATTTCCTCCCACGCCTCGTGCGATTCTTTCTTCTGGTCGTCGAACTGGTCGTCACTTCTCTCGCGATCGAGCTCTTCATGGCTCTTCCCATGGCCATCTACTTCCATCGCATCACGGCCATCGCGCTGCCCGTGAACATTCTGATCGTTCCGCTCCTCGGAGTTCTCCTGCCACTCGCTCTGGCAACTCTCCTGGTTGTGATCGTCGTGCCCAAACTGGCGATGCTGCCGGCTCTGGCGGTTGCTGTGCTTTTGCACGGCGTCAGCCTTCTGGTACGTTTCTTCGGAGCGATGCGTCTGGGAGATCTTCGCATCCCGCCGCCCAGTCCAGTCGCTATTGCCGCAGTAATCGGCCTGACCGCTGCTGCTTTGATCCTGATCCGGCAGCGCCGCTACGCGATTCTCTCCTCCGCAGCGGTGCTGCTGGTGGCAGCCGCAGTGACGATCTGGCCGCGTCCCCTTCTTCATCACGATGGCATTCTCGAGATTTCAACCATTGACGTCGGCCAGGGTGATTCGATTCTGATAGTGACGCCCCACGGCAAAACACTACTCATCGACGCCGGTGGTATCGTGGGCGCCGGCGGCCCCAACGCCACCGATCCCAATGCCCACGGCAGCAACTTCGACATCGGAGACGATGTTGTCTCGCCCGTTCTCTGGGCCCGCGGCATCAGGAGCCTCGACGCTGTAGCCATTACCCACGCCCACGCCGACCACATCGGCGGCATGCCGGCCGTGATCGCGAATTTTCGTCCGCGGGAGCTGTGGATTGGCATCAATCCGCACTCCGTCGCCTACGACGCTGTCCTTGCCGACGCTCAAAGCGTGAGAACACACGTGATTCGTCACAGCGCCGGTGACATATTTGATTTCGACAGCGTTCGCGTTCGCGTGCTCGCGCCTGAGCCCGCATACCAGCCGGCGGCAAACCCCGGGAATAACGACTCCCTGGTGTTACAAATGCGCTTCGGCGATACCCGCGCACTGCTCGAGGGGGACGCCGAAGATCCGAGCGAAAAGCGCATGCTGGCGAGAGGAGGGCTCCAGTCAGACTTTCTCAAAATCGGCCATCACGGCAGCCGCACGTCGACAACGCCGGATTTCCTTGCCGCCGTCTCGCCCTCCTGGGCGGCCATCTCCGTTGGCCGGCGAAATTTCTATGGTCATCCTCGGCCCGAAGTCCTCGACGAACTTCAGAATGGACAGGTCCGCACGTTCCGCACGGATACGCTGGGCCTGTCGACGTTCTATTTCGACGGAAAGTCAGTTCGTGCCGCAGTCTGGGCCGCAGACTCCCGCTGATCGCGCATTTAACCGGCAGTCCCGAAGAAAGTGTCAGGTCCGCGGCCGCACGGCTTCCAGAGCATCGCAGGCCGTAACCGTGCCGTTCTCGCCTGCGACCTTTTCTGCGACCGCAATTGCGCGGGCGCGGTAAGCGTCGTCCGAAAGCAGTTGCGCGATCAAACGGGCCGCCGGCTTTGCCTTGTACTGCTTTCGGCCCAGCACCTCGGCGACGCCCAGCCGGCGCACGCGCCGAGCATTGTCCGGCTGATCGTGGCTGTAGGGCATCAAAAGCATTGGCCGTCCCGCGCGCAGTGCCTGCGCTGTCGTTCCGATGCCGGCCTGATGGATGATCACCGAAGCACGCGGAAAAATCTTCGAGTACGGCGCATACCGCGCGATGCAAATTGACTCCGGCAGTCTGCGTTTTGGCAGATTCCGATCGTCCGCCCCGATCAGTAACACAGCACGCTGTCCCAGAATCTCGACAGCCTCCGCACTTTGCTCGTAGAAATCGCCGGCATGCATCACCGCCGCCGATCCCAGCGTGAACACCAGTGGAGCGGGACCCTTCTCAAGAAATGCCGCCAGCTCCGGGGGCAACACGCCTTCCGATCCGGCACCGTCGTAGAACGCGAACCCCGTGATCTTCACCGCCGTCGGCCAGTCCGGCTGCGGCTCGCCCATGACCCGCGAATACAGCGCGAGCACCAGGCTCTCGGAATGTTTCGCATCGAAGATGGGATCCTTGCCCGTCGCCATTCCTAACTCGCGCCGCAGTTCGTACACCGGTTCCGGCCAGTTCCGAGTTACGAAGCGAGCAAACCGCGCAACCACATGGCCAAGCGCCGGAACAGCCTCCTGCATCTTCGCCAGAAGTGGGTACGGCGGCAGCACCGGCGGATCGTAGCCGGAGAAGAACGAGAACGGCGCCAGCACATACGACGCCCACGGGATGCCGGTCTTCTCCGCGACGATCGGTCCGGCATAGGCCAATTCGCCCGTCACCAGCAGATCGGCGCCGCCATCCGCCTCCGCCGCGGCCATCAGGTCCTGGTAGCTTTCGCGCAGAGAAGGGAAGAGGAATTTGCGGAGCCCCGTCTCCGTCCCATGTTTGATGTCGTAGATCATCGCGATGAGCCGCGTGTCGTTAGGATCCTGCTCGGGACGCACCGGCGCAAATCCGATCCCCAGTGGCTCGACCTTCGCGCGAAACATCTCCGGAATCGCCAGCACCGGTATGTGCCCGCGGCGTTTCAGCTCCAGCGACAGGGCAATCAGCGGGTTCACATCGCCGAAGGTGCCGTAGGTGGAAAAAACGATTCTCATCGCGCGCAAGTGTCCGGTTCACGCCGAACCTCGCTTACATCTCCTTCAAAAACTCGATTCAAAGGCATGAAATCGCCGTTCAAGTTCCCATTCCTGCTGCGCCTTCTCGCTGCCGTGCACCAGCGTTGCACATGGCCCGCGCGGCGATTCAGTCCCCAACTGCTCTCGGCATACCGCCACCGGTGTCTCCAGCTTTTCCGGAGTCACTCTCTCCCACAAACTCGCTCCCGGCAAAAAACTGTGTTCGATCGAGGTTCGCACCATCAGCTTCAGATCGTGATAGCTCAGCGGATACGTATCCGCCGCGCGCACATATTCATGGGTCAGGTCGATGCGCGAAACGCCCTCATCGTCGGTCGAGAGAGCGACAGGCACTCCGGCTTTGCGATACAGCATGAACGGATGATCGGCGCCTCTCACTTTCAGGATCACGTCGTTGCTGGTCAGGTTTACCTCCACCATCACGTGCCGCTCCGCCATTTCCCTCATCAGCTCCCAGGGCCGACCCTCGTACATCACATCCACGCCGTGCCCGATGCGCTCGGCGTGTCCCTGTTCCACCGCCGTGCGGATGTGAAACTTCAGCCCGTCGGCCGGCACCATGCCCTCTGCCAGTTCTCCCGCGTGCAGCGTGATGTGAACCTTCGGATACTGTGCATGCAGATAGTCGAGCATGCTCATCTGCAATGCGTAATCACGCATGGAAATATACCCGTCCTCCGGCATAACAAAGTTAATTCCCACTACATCGGAATCAGCAGAAGCAACCTCGAACCCAAGAAGCGTCTGCGCGAAGACCTGCTGCGGCGGATGTCCGCGCAGCACCTGATAGAGGAAGCGCACGCTGACTTTGCATGCCGCAGCGGCATCGGCCTGCCCGCAGTGTTCCATCTGGTCGCGGCTCCTGAGTGCGGCGGCCAGTTCCGCGCGGTCGCTTTCCACATTGGCGCGAAAAGAGGGCTCGGCCAGCAGCTTCGCGCGCAGTTCGGATGGATTCCCGCCCCAGCCGAACTTGTCCCCCAACGTTTTCGCAGGCGTGAATCCCGGCGTCTGCATCAGTTCCAGATACTGCTCATTTTGCGCCACCGCTCGCGCAGCGACCTCGTCGATCCACTCCCCGGCAAACCTCTTGTCGTCGCCAAAGCGATCAAAGGTATCGAAAAAGTGATCGTGACCGGACTCGCCCGTCTTTGGCACAAAGGTGCGCATGGAAAACGAGTCGATCAACGCGTCGTACAGATGCTGATTCCCCGGCACGTTCCTGGCCGCCGTTTCACCCGCGGGACAGTCCGGTCCGAGATGTTTGTCATCCATCTCCAGCAGCGCGGCGTTGACACAAATCCCATCCTCGCCCGCTTCGCGGATGAAGGTCTCCGCATATACCGCTCCGTCCAGGTGAACGTGCAGATCGGCGCCCTTCGGCATGCGGTAGAGGAAAGCCCGCAACGCCGGAGGCCCTTGCTTCCTGGCCTCATCGAACGCCCGCGCAGTCCGCGCTTCGGGGGACGAAACGGCTTGAGCGGTGGCGCTGAAACTGCTCGCAATCAGAGCGCAGGCAGCCAAAGCGACAAAAGCGGCGCAGACACGGCGAGTCGGGAACATGAGCCTTTAGTTTCCTTGGGAATCGAGAAGCGGTGGATCGTGCCCCAAGTGTATCGCGGGGTCGAGCGGAAGCAGACCACCAGGCTCGTGCATAATAAACATCGCGCTGTTAGGAAGCGAGAGAGCTAAATCAGCTGCAACAACAAAGCAATGCCCGCCACCAACACCAGCAGCGGAACCCAGAGATGGCTGTCGGTCAGGATGGCGCGCAGCGTTCTCATCGTTAGCCAAAGTATACTCATCGGGTCTGTTTCTGCCGATCGAACCTTGATGACCGCGAAGCGCCATCGACTCAACCGCCTAACCTCTGCGCTGCGCTCTGTCCATTGCCAGGACGCACTGGCCCATCGGAGCGGCTTTTGACGCGGAATACTATGTCCAGTCCGCAGCGCTCGCCTGCCTCCGATCCGCAGTTCGCATCAACAGGGCGGTTCGGACTCGGCATTGTCTGCGCGCTGGCAGCCGGAGCATGGCTTGGCGCCGCCGAGGCTCCTGCACGCCTCGCGACCTCCGGCTTCGCGCCGTTTGCCATCTCGTTCTGCATGGTAGGTGGCGTCTTCCTCGCACGCTGGACGCTGCCCATCGCCGCCAAAGGCACGCATTCGGTGGTGCGCGATCTCCTCCAGCGACCGCACCTGATGGTCTGGGCCGTCGTCGCCGGCGCGCTGTGGGCGGTCGCGAATACTCTCACCATCTTCGCCATTCGCGACGTCGGGCTCTCCATCGCCTTTCCGCTGTGGAACACCAACTCGCTCATCGGAATCTTCTGGGGCTGGGCGCTGTTTCACGAACTCCGTGGCGCTTCCACCCGGAGTTGGCTCCGCGTGGCTGGCGGAGCGGCCGCCATCGTACTCGGCTCGGTGCTGCTCTCTGCGCTCTCCGTGCGCACCATGGCCGCGACTCCAGATCGCGCGTTCGCAGGCATCGCCGCCGCTCTGGGAGCGGGCGTGCTCTGGGGCACCATGTACGTTCCTTACCGCAAGGCGTACCTCAGCGGTATCAACCCGCTCTCCTTCGTCACCATCTTCACCTTCGGCGAACTGGGCACGATGTTTCTTCTGGCCGCCGTTCTCCCCGGGGGTTTTCCCGCCCTCGGCCATCAGCTGACCGCCATGCGGTCCTCCGTCTTCTGGCTGCTGCTCGGCGGATTCTGCTGGGTCATCGGCGATCTCTTCCAGCAGTACGCAACAAAATATGTCGGCATCAGCCGCGCCATTCCTCTTTCCAATACGAATCAACTGTGGGGATTTGCGTGGGGCGTGCTCGTCTTCGGCGAACTCGCAACTACGCACGGCTCGGTGCGTCTAATGGCACTCGGGGCCTCGGCCATCACCGTTCTTGGCGCGATGCTCATCGCCGGCGCTACCGTCTCACCCGCCGAATCCGCCTCCACGGTCCGCGCCATTCGCCGAGAATGCGATCGCTACGGCATGGACGTGGCCGCAACCCTGCAAACGCAGGAAGTGCAGGGAACCGATCCACCCGGCAATTGCGCCACTCCAGGCCGCCGCTCCTGGTTCGACTACCTGGTGCTGTTGGCAGCTGTCGCGGTATTCGCCTGGTTCGCGCGTTTCGCGCGCCTGCCCCGAATTGCCCTCAGCATTCCGGCGGCGGTCGTGCTCACTGCCATTCTCATCGTCGTCCTGGGTGGCGCCGGATGGCTGCTCTGGAAGAAGACACGCTTTGACTGACGCGCCTTCGGGCAGACTTTGGGCCGGCATCGATGGTCCGTTAACATGGTGATTCACACTCTGGAAAAACCGCCTGTGCCAATTGACATTGTGGGCGTCGGCCTGAACGCCACCGATACGCTGATTCCGGTCGCGCACTATCCCGCCTCTGGTTCCAAAGTTGAGATCCGCTCCGCCTCGGTGTTGCCAGGCGGCCAGGTCGCCACGGCGATGGTGGCCTGCCAGCTTTGGGGTTTGCGCGCGCGGTACGTCGGCAAGCTCGGCGACGATGACGCCGCGGCGCTGCACGCGGAGGAGTTCCGCAAAGCTGGCGTAGAAACCCGCATCGTGACAGCGCCGGCCTGTTCCAGCCAGCAGGCCTTCATCCTGGTGGAAGACTCCGGCGAACGCACGGTTCTGTGGAAACGCGACGATCGCCTCACGCTCCATCCTGGCGATCTTCGCCAGGAGTGGATCACCGAAGCGCGCGCGCTGCATGTTGACGGCCACGACACCGCCGCCGCCATCACGGCCGCGACATGGGCCCGGGAAGCCGGCATCCCCGTCGTTGCCGATCTCGACGAGCTGTATCCCGGAGTCGAAGCGCTCATCGAAAAGGTCGATTACCTCATTGTCAGCCGCGACGTTCCAGGCCGCCTCACTGGCAGTTCGGACCTCTTTGAAGCGCTGGCCGCGGTGCAGAAGAAGTTCGGCTGCCTGCTCACCGCTGCCACCCTTGGCCATGAAGGCGTCGTGGCCTGCATCGGCGGTGCCTTCTGTCACCGGCCTGCGTATCAGGTCGGCGTTGTCGATACCACCGGCGCCGGCGACATCTTTCACGCTGGATTTATTTACGGTTTGCTGCGCGAATGGAGCCTCGCGGAAACGCTCGACTTCGCCTGCGCAGCAGCGGCCCTGAACTGTACTGGAATAGGCGCCCGGGGTGGCATCCAGCCCATCTCCGCCATCGAGAATCTCATTGCTGTCGGCTCGCGTCACCCCACCGAGTTCACGGCTCTTTCCGCCAACCGGGACGCGGCCTGCAAGGTCAAACTCGCGCCGTAATCCATCCGCAGGCCTCCCGCTTGGGTGGGGTTCCTCACAGTAGGGGTGCCCGGACGCTGTCGCGTCGGCCGCATAATCGAACGGCTCTACCGGAACGCACCAGGGCGGAAGCCTCTCAAACTCCGCCCGTTGCCGCCCGTCAGTCCCTGCTGCCGGGCCTTCTGCTCCGATGCTAGAATCGTCGCACTGAAACGCCATGAGGGCCATCTCCATTCAGGATCGTGTGGGTGAGGACATCAGTCCGGACAGAATCCAGGCTCAGATGGAATCGATGATCTAGGATGAAGTCTTCCGTTCCAGCAAACGGTCGGTTGCGTTCCTGAAGCATGTCGTCACCGAAGCCCTGCATGGTTCCGCCGACCAGATCAAGGAACGCACCATCGGGGTCGAAGTCTTTGGCCGTTCCGCGTCCTACGACACCAATGTCGACCACATCGTCCGCACCGCGGCCACCGAGCTGCGCAAACGGCTCGCCATCTACTACGGCGACCAGAAGCACCGCTCCGAACTGCGCATCGGTCTCGTTCCGGGCTCCTACGTGCCAAAGTTCACGTTGCCACTCGAAGCAACTCCGCCTGGCATTGAAGACGTCACAGCCTCCGATCACCGGCCGTTCGCTCTGCCGAGAACCGAGGCGGCCCACCCATCGACGGCCGATCTGCTGCTCCCGGTCGAACCCCCTTCTGAAGCGGAACCGGAGCGAGTGCATCGGTTCAGTTGGCTCACGCTGTCCGTGGTCGCTGCGTTCCTTTTGCTTGCCATCGCAGTCGGCTGGCGCTGGCTCGGCCAGCCTTCAGCCGATTACCTCTTCTGGAAGCCGGTTCTCGATACCCCAGGTCCTGTCCTCCTCGCCGTCGGCGACGTGCCCAACGGCCCGCCGAGCCTGCCCGAGTCTGCCGAAAACGGTGCCCTGAATACTCCCGTGCCAAGCGCCGGTGCCGCGCAGACGGTTCCTCTCGCCGACGCCATGACCATCGCCCGCGTTGTCGGTGCGCTCGAAGGCCGCCGGAAGAGCGTCATCATTCGACGCGAGAGCGCCAGCTCCTTTTCCGATCTGCGCCAGGGCGCAGTGGTTCTGGTCGGGGCCTTCAATAATGAATGGAGCCTCCGCCTGACCCATTCCCTGCGCTACAGCCTGGCCATGGATCCCGACCGCCATCTCGTCTATATTAAGGACGCCCAGAATCCGTCTGCCCGCAACTGGAGCTGGGCCACCAATCAGCCTCGCGATCTGGCCAGCGGCATCAATAGTCCCAGACTGCGGGATTATGCCCTGATGTCTCGCATCCAGTCCCCCGAGACCGGCCATCTCGTGGTGGTGATCGGCGGTCTCTATACCTATGGAACAGAAGCGGCCGGCGAGTTTCTTACCAACCCGGATCTCATGCGAGAGCTGGCCCGCCGTACGCGCAGGCTGGGGACGAGCGGCACGTTACAAATCGTCATCGGCACAACCGTGACCGACGGCACGCCTGGCCCCCCGGGGATTTTGGCCATTTCCACCGACTAAACGGACGCCCTTCGAGATTCCCGGAACCTGCGGCATCAACAAAGCAATCCCTTCGAAAACAGATAGATAGCCATCGCTCCTGACCGTCAGTGACGGTATTTGTCTAGGCGACGGTGCAAGCGCTCCACTAGAAAGCCTTCGGTTCGTTGTGGTCCGACCTGGTCTCCCACATCAGCAAAACCGGGATCCACCCGGACAGAGAAGGTTCGGACCCAAAGTCGCTCTTTCGGAGGCAAAAATGAACAATCTCCTCAGACGGTTGGGATGGATCGTCCTGGTAGGCGCAGCACTTGTGTGCGCTCCACATGCGGCCCTGGCTCAGGGCAACGGTCGCGTCAGCGGTACGGTCACCGATACTTCCGGCGCGGTTGTCCCTGGAGCGTCGGTGACGGCGACTCAGACCAGCACGGGGCTGGTTCTTTCCACCGTCACCAGCGGCGAAGGCACATTTGTCTTCCCCTCGCTGGTACCCTCCGTCTACGACGTCTCCGTCTCGAGCAAGGGGTTCCAGACCTACACCGAAAGAGGACTGCAGCTCCGCGCCGATGACGCTCTTACAGTGAATGTCAGCCTGCAGGCGGGGAGTACAACGCAGACGGTAACCGTGAATGCCGAGGCAGCCCAGGTAGACACCACCACCGGAACTCTGAACGCCGTCATTGGCAGCACCCAGGTCAACAACCTGCCCCTCAACGGCCGCAACGCAGCTACCCTCACCGCCGAAGTTGCCGGTGTTTCCGTTGCTCCCTCGGCGCAGGCCGACCAGGGCAACACCAAGACTTTTCCCGTGGCCTTCACCATTACGGCCAACGGCACTCGTGTCGGTCAGACAAACTACCTGCTCGACGGTGGCAATAATGTCGACGAATACACCAACGTCAACGCCCCATTTCCCATGCCGGATGCCGTGCAGGAATTCAGCGTGCAAACCAGTAACTACAGCGCAGAGTACGGCCAGAATGCCGGCGGCGTCGTGAACATCATCACTCGCAGCGGTACCGAGCACTTCCATGGCGACCTGTTCGAGTTTGTCCGCAACCGCGTCTTCAATGCCGCCAACTACTTCAGCTATGTCAATGGCGTAAAGACGGTCGATCCCCTCAAGCGCAACCAGTTCGGCGGAACCATTGGCGGGCCGGTGGAGATTCCACACCTCCTCCATTCCGGCAAGTCTTTCTTCTTCTTCGGCTATCAGAAGACCATCAATCGCGAACAGGCGCTCAGCGCCTCGGCTTCGACGCTGCCGACCGCCGCGCAGCTGGCAGGTACCTTCTCCGGAGAGAAGCAGTGCCTCACCGATCCTCTCAATCCTGCGGCGATCGTCTCCTGCACGCCGACCGGCAGCACCTACACCACGCAGGTCAACCCCAACGCCTACAGCCCGGTCGCGCTCAAGCTGCTCACCTACCTGCCTCCGCCTTCGGCGCTGAATGCCAATGGCAGCATCAGCTTTGTCGCGCCGAATTATTTCAACCTGGGCGAGGTCACAGCCAAATACGATCAGGGCATCGGAGACAAAGATAAGTTGACGTTGCGGTATTTCTCTGACGGCTATCATCAGCAGGGCGTTCTTGACCTGAAAGATCTGCTCACCTACGCCGACTATGCGCAGATCAACTACTACAACTCGCTCCTGTCGGAAGCACACACCTTCGGTCCATATCTGCTGAATAACTTCATCCTGAGCTACCAGCTTGAGGACTCGACACGAGGTCCCCAGTCGAGCAGCGTCGATGCCGCGGATCTTGGCGTGAACATCTGGCAGCCGCCAGTGAAGCAGATCAACCAGATTCTGACGAGCGGGTACTTCACCATCGGCGGCAATCCGCTGGCGGATTTCGCTCGCGCGAACTATACCCTCAGCGACGATATGCACTGGTTGCTGGGAACGCACAGCCTCTCCTTCGGCTTCCACGGCGAGATCAGCAAGATCGACGTGAATAACCAATACCGCCAGCCGGGTAATTTCACTTTCAACGCCAATAACACCGGCGATGCGATGGCCAGCTTCCTGTTCGGTTACGTCTATGAATTCTCCCAGGCGTCCGGCCAGTTCTTTGACGGACGCGCCAAATTCTATGGAGCGTACGTCGAGGACAGCTGGAAAGCGACGCGCAGGCTAACCCTGGATTTCGGCGTTCGCTATGAGCCGTTTATTCCCTGGAAGGAAGTTCAGGGCCGCATGGGCAGCTTCTTCCCGACGCTGTGGGCTTCCGGGACCCACTCCATCGTCTATCCCCTTGCTCCGGCCGGCCTGCAGTTCTCCGGCGATCCCGGTTTCAACAAGCAGGGCGTTCCTTCTGAATATGACCACTTCATGCCTCGTCTCGGCTTCGCGTGGGACGTCCTCGGCACAGGCAAGATGGCGCTGCGCGGCGGAGCAGGTATGTTCTTCGACAGTCGCATCAACAGCGCCCTGTTCAACATTTATACGAATACGTCTCCTTACATCACCAACGTAGACGTGACGAACGCAGCAGCCGGAACTAAAATTACCTTCGCCGATCCTTACGGCAGCTATGGCATTGCTAACCCATTTCCAGCGCCGCAGCCTCCGCCGCCGACCTCTCCGATTCCTCCGCAGGCGTTCCTGACCTACGATCCGTTCTCCGGATTTCAGGACCCAGTCACCTATGCCTATAACCTGGCGCTGGAACAACAGATATCGAGCAGCACATCTCTGCGACTCGCCTATGTAGGCGAAGCCAGCCGTCACGAATGGGAAAACATCGAGCTCAACCCGTTTGTGAATGGCGGCGCCAACCGCATCTACAACCAAACCGGTTGTGCTGCGAACAACAGCTGCTACTCGCAGCCCATCACCGCGGCCAACACTGGCGGCAACACAAACTACAACTCAATGCAGTTTTCTCTCGAACACCGTTTGACCTACGGCCTGAACGGGCTCTTCAACTACACGTGGTCGAAGGCGCTCGATAACCTGCCCTTTAACCAGGCAGCGACCTCCATCGGTGCCGGCAACTCCTACGTTTATCCCTACTATGTGCCGAACTTCAGGAGTTTGGACTACGGCTCGTCCGACTTCGACCACCGAAACGTCATCTCCGCCTCGTTCGTCTATACCGAGCCGGCGGTTCTTCACGATTCGCCGGCCGCCCTCCGCTACATCGCGAACGGCTGGGAAACGACGGGCATCGTGCAGTTCCGCAGCGGCGATCCGCTCACGGTAATCTCCAGCGCGTCCAATAACTCGAAGTCCGGACAGCAACGCGATCGTGCCGTGCTCATCGGCAACGCCTACGGTGGCACGGCCTGCAAAGCGGGCACGCACTGCAAGTCCTATCTCAATCCAGCCAGCTTTACGAATAACGCCTCAGGTACCTACGGCAACATCGTGAAGGGGTCGTTCGTCGGCCCGCAGTATGCCGACTGGGATGCCAGCCTGGCGCGCCGCTTCCCAATCACCGAGGGCAGCTACTTCCAGCTCCGCGCAGAATACTTCAACGTGCTCAATCACACGAATTTCGGCGATCCAGGCACCACCGCAACCAGCTCGAACTTCGGGCAGATTACGAGCACATCGCCGCAGAACTCAAACTATTCGAACGATCCTCGCATCGCTCAGATGTCTGTGAAGTTGGTGTTCTGACCGTCACGTGGGCGTAGTCCTCAGGGCTGCGCCCATGGTCAGCTTCGATCGCGTCTGAGCGAACGTCGACAAAGGTCCGTTCCGGTCGTGTCGGTCCGTGGATCGGCGTGTCACATGGTTCAGGTGAGCAAAAGTCAGAGGTGTGCCGCATGAGTCGCTCGGCAAAGAGAATCGGCATCATAGCGTGCGCGGCCGTGACTCTGGCCGCTGCAGCAGGAAGCGCCGTGTCTCCTTCGGTTCACCCACCCGCCGGCCGCTTCTACCGCAACCCCATTCTGTTTGCCGACTACTCCGATCCCGACGTCATCCGCGACGGATTGAATTACTACCTCATCGCATCGAGTTTTCATTTCGTCCCCGGCATCCCCATCCTGCGTTCCACCGATCTGGTGCATTGGACCATTACCGGGCATGTGGTTCGCCGCCTTGACATGGATCCCCGTTACAACCTGACTGGCGGCAATCGCTATGGCGGAGGAGTGTGGGCGCCGGCCATCCGGCGCCACGCCGGGCTCTTCTATGTCTACTTTCCCACGCCCGGGGAGGGCATCTTCGTCAGCACAGCGCCCGCAATCGACGGTCCGTGGAGTCCGCCCGTCGCCGTGATCGCAGAACACGGCCTCGAAGATCCGTGTCCCTTCTGGGATGACAACGGCTCCGCATATCTCATCCATTCGAAAGTAGGAGCGGGCCCCCTGATCCTGCATCGCATGTCATCCGACGGTCTACATGTCCTCGATGATGGCAAGGTCATCATCGACGATCCGCAACATTTCCCCTTCCTCGAAGGACCGAAGCTCTATAAGCGCGACGGCATCTACTACATCTTTGCGCCTTTCGGCGGTGTTGGTACCGGCTCTCAGGCGGTCTTCCGCTCGCAGAATATCTTCGGACCCTGGGAAAACCGTGTCGTCCTCGAAGAGGGTTCCACAAAGATCAATGGCCCGCACCAGGGCGGCTATGTGGAAACGCCCGACGGACAAGGCTGGTTCATCCACTTTCAGTCTAACGCCGCTCATGGACGCATTGTGCATCTTGAACCGGTGCATTGGCAGGATGGCTGGCCGGTCATCGGCGAGCCTATCCACGGCTCAACCACAGGAGAGCCCGTACCCTTTGGTCCGATACCCCACGACACGACCGTAACGCCTTCGGTCCGACCGCAGACCTCCGACGAATTCAGCACGGACTCGTTGGGTCCGCAATGGGAGTGGAACCATAACCCCGACAACACGAACTGGTCGCTGACCGATCGTAGTGGATATCTCCGGCTCATACCCATGCATGCTGACGGATTGCTCGAAGCACGCAATACGCTCACCCAGTCGATGCAGGACGACTCTTTTCAACTGACGGTTCGCATCGATTTGTCAGCGATGCGATCGGGTGTACACGCCGGTCTCGCCGTCTTCGAGAAAGACGCCAGCGGACTGGAAATCGTTCAGCATGGCGACCAGCGCGAACTGGACTATTTTCATTTGCCCGACCAAACGCCAGGAGTCCAGTTGCCATCCGCCATTGTGCGGTTGCGCGTCTTCGTACAGGGCGACAGCGCGACCTACTCCTACAGTGAGGATGATGGCCGTACCTTCCATCCTCTGGGTTCATCAACGCAAATCCATTCCAGCTGGTGGAAGGGACCGCGTCCTTCACTCTTCGCCTACACCACGGATGCAACTGAACCGGGTGTGGTCGACTTCGACTGGGTTCACTATGAGCCGATAGGGACGAATCCCTGGTAAGGCTCGGCTTTAAGCTACATTTAGTGTTGGCACAGGCGGCGGGGCGAAATGCCGCGGACGCATCATGACCGGTACACTAAAAATGCTCAGGAAAGAACGGCGCCAACGCGCCGCGAAAGCCGTCAAATGATAAACGTCCTGGAGAGAGGATCGCTTCCGTTTTGCCAGGTCGACTGAGACTCCTGCAGCCTTTTGTCGTGATGCTGTGTGCGCTGGGTGTAGCTGAGGCGCAGATGGGCGAAGGGCACCCGATTCCGCCGCCCCCGCCGCCCGGCGGCAGGATGACAAAATGCAGCGGCCGCGCCATTCCGCAGCTCGAGGACATCACCGCGTCGACCGGCATCACCTTCACGCACGCCTCCGATCCGGTAAAGAAATACATCATGGAATCGATGAGTGGCGGCGTTATCCTCATCGACTATGACCGCGATGGCTGGCCGGACATCTACTTCACGAATCAGCCGACCGTCGATCAGGTACTCAGGGGCATCTCCGCACCCGGTGCTCTTTATCACAACAATCATGACGGCACCTTTACCGACGTCACAGCAAAGTCCGGCTTGAACAGTAAGTGCCTCGCGAACGGTGGCGCCGTTGGAGACTACAACAATGACGGGTGGCCCGACCTCTATCTCACATGCCTCGGCGGCAACGTTCTTTACCGCAACAACGGAGACGGCACCTTCACCGACGTCACTGAACAGGCTCACGTTCGCGATGGCCGTTATTCCACAGGAGCTTCGTTCGGCGACTACGACAACGACGGATTTGTCGATCTGATGGTCGTCAACTATGTCGACTTTCACCTCGACGACCTGCCGAAGTTTGGAAGCGCTTCCTTCTGCAAGTACCGCGGACTCGACGTACAGTGCGGCCCGCGAGGGCTGCGCGGCGCCGGCGACTCGCTCTACCATAACAATGGTGACGGCACATTTACCGAACTGTCCAAGGCTGCCGGTGTCGACGATCCCAACGGCTACTATGGGCTCGGTGTTGTCTGGGCCGACTTCAATAACACCGGGCGCCCCGATATCTACATCACCAACGACTCAACCCCGAAATATCTCTACAAAAATCTCGGCAACGGAAAATTCGACGAGATAGGACTCCTGTCCGGAACCGCTGTGAGCGAAGATGGCTCCGAACAGGCTTCCATGGGCATCGCGCTGGGCGACTACAACCACACCGGCCGCCCCTCAATCTATGTCACAAATTTCACCGACGAGAACAGCCTTCTTTATAAGAACGAGGGCAATTGGAGTTTCGACGAAGTCTCCTGGCCCGCCGGCGTCGCCATTCCGTCGCTCCCATGGGTGAAATGGGGAACCGCCCTCGTCGATCTTGACAACGATGGCTGGCTTGACCTCATCGCCGCTACCGGCCACGTCTACCCCCAGGTCGATCAGCTACCCTCCGGCGGTGGTTATCGCCAGCCGAAGATTCTGGAGATGAACCAGAAGGATGGCACCTTCTGCGACGCCAGCGATCAAGCAGGACCAGCAATCATGGAGCGCCGCGTCTCCCGCGGACTGGCCGTCGGCGACCTGTTCAACGATGGAAACATGGATATCGTGGTGGAGGACCTCGACGGCAAGCCGATGATCCTGCGCAATCACGGCATCCCCGGACGTCACTGGGTCAGCTTCGAACTGACTGGAACAAAGAGCAATCGCCTGGCCTTGAATGCGCGCGTCAAAATCGTGGCCGGCGGTGTAACACAAACCAGCGAGATTCACAGCGGAGGCAGTTATCTCTCACAAAATGATCTGCGCGTCCATTTCGGTTTAGGTACAGCCGCAAAGATAGACAAGGTGGAAATCCGCTGGCCATCAGGCCTGGTGGAAGACTTGGCCAATGTCGCAGTCGATCACCATTACGCCGTGCTGGAAGGTAAAGGCATCGTGGATCCTGCCCTCGTCCGCCCCACGCCGGTAAAGCGCGTCGCAGCGTCAGTAGCGCTACCGCCCACGGCGCCGCCTGGATAAAGCAATTATCGGTTGAGATAATGCAATTCAAACAATTGCGACCGTTCTTTTGACTCTTATAGCAGTAGAGGCTCAATGCAGTACCGTGAAGCACACTGGCTGCTGTTTGCGCAGACGAGAGGGCCACGCCGATGAATCGATACGTTTTCTCCGGTCTCCTCGCCTCCGCGATCCTTTCGGCCTCGCTGCACGCGGCGGATGTAACTCCCCTGCACGACGGCTGGCGAGTGCAGTCCGCCTGCAGACTTCAGGTTTCCGGAGATGCAATTTCCTCCCCGGGCTTCTCCACCGAGGACTGGATCGGCGCTGAGGTGCCCTCGACTGTCCTGGCCGCGCAAGTCGCAGCCGGCATCTTTCCCGATCCTTACTTCGGCGACAACCTGCGCAAAATTCCCGGTGCCTCCTATCCGATTGGCGAACTCTTTGCCAACCTTCCCATGCCAGCCGATAGCCCGTATCGCTGTGGCTGGTGGTATCGCGACGCGTTCACCGCGCCGGCCGCCACCGCACCGGACCGCCGCTACTGGCTCCACTTCGGCGGCATCAACTATCGCGCGGAGATTTGGCTCAACGGCCTCAAGATCGCGGATTCCTCGCAAATCGCGGGCGCTTACCGCACCTATGACCTCGATGTAACAGATACGCTCAAGCCAGGCGCCGCGAACGTTCTTGCCGTGCAAGTCTTCGCCCCCACCGAGCACGACCTCGGTATCAACTGGGTCGACTGGAATCCCGCTCCCCCCGACAAGGACATGGGCCTGTGGGGTGATGTGAACCTCCTCAGCACCGGCGCCGTCGTGCTCCGTTCGCCCATGGTCGTCACCCATCTGCCCGACGAAAGCCTGCAGACCGCCGAACTCACCATCCATGCCGAACTCGACAACGCGTCGAACGACGAGGTGCAGGGCACGGTCTTCGGCTCAGCGGCCGGCGTCACTTTCGAGCGGCCCGTGCATCTTGCCCCGCACGAACAATGCACCGTCACCTTCACCCCCGAGCAGTTCCCGCAACTGCGCATCCATAATCCGAAGCTCTGGTGGCCCTGGCAAATGGGCGATCCGCACCTTGAGACTTTCACCATGAGCTTCCGCAGCCAGGGGCAGACGATGGACGAGAAGACCATCCAGTTCGGCATCCGCGAAATCACCTCGGAATTTGCAGCTAACGGCGGCGGCCGCCTCTTCCGCGTCAACGGCAAACCCATCCTCATCCGCGGCGGAGGCTGGTCGCAGGACATGCTGCTGCGCACCGATCCCGCGCGGCTGCGGGAGCAGTTCCGCATGGTGCGCGATCTGAACCTCAACACCATCCGCCTCGAAGGAAAACTCGACACCGACGACTTCTTCAATCTTGCCGACAAGAATGGAATCCTCGTCATGCTCGGCTGGTGCTGCTGCGATCACTGGGAACGGTGGCAGACCTGGACCCCTGAAGACCTCGCCATCGCCACTGCCTCGCTGCGTTCGCAGATGCTGCGCCTCCGCCATCACCCCAGCCTGCTGGTCTGGCTCAACGGCAGCGACAATCCGCCGCCGCCCAATGTCGAGAAAGCCTACCTCGACATCGAAGCCGCGACGCACTGGCCCAATCCCATCCTCTCCTCGGCATCGGCGCGGCCCACCGCGATCTCAGGAGAGAGCGGCGTTAAGATGACCGGTCCCTACGACTACGTCGAGCCCAGCTACTGGTATGTCGATCATCGCTACGGCGGAGCCTGGGGATACAACACCGAAACCAGCCCCGGCCCGGCGATTCCTTCACTCGCCAGCCGCAAAAAATTCCTGCCCGATCCCGAAGCATGGCCGCCCTCGGCCGACTGGGCCCTCCACTACGGCAGCGGCAAATTCAAAACCCTCAAAGTCCTCGACAACGCGATGAGCGCCATCTACGCCCCGCCCACGTCGGCGGCTGACTACGAGCGTATGGCGCAAACCATGGCGTACGACTCCGAGCGCGCTATGTTCGAGTCCTACGCCAAAAATAAGTACGTCTCCACCGGCGTCATTCAGTGGATGCTGAACAACGCATGGCCCTCCATGATTTGGCACCTCTACGATTACAATCTCGACGCCGATGCCGGATACTTCGCCGTAAAGAAAGCCTGCGAGCCACTTCACATCCAGTACTCGTACGACGACCAGTCCATCGTGGTCGTCAACAGCACCTACCATCCAGTCTCCGGCCTGCATGCCAGCATCGATGTGCACGGCATCCGATGGAATGAGCTCTACAGCGCAAAGGCAGACGTCACCGTCGCCGCCGACAGCTCCCAGCGTGTCTCCGTCCTTCCGCAGAGCCTCAACTCCGGATTAGAACGAATCTTCTTCATCGACCTCACGCTCACCGATTCCGCCGGTCACGTTGTCAGCCACAACTTCTACTGGGTTCCGTACACCCTCACCACTTTCAACTGGGCCGGAACCGATTACACGCACACTCCTGCGGAACTCTATCCGGATCTGACCGCCCTCGCTCATCTGCCGCCGGCGACGATTGCTGCCCACGCGGAAATCGCGGACCCGCAACATGGACGCGAACTCCAGCTGCATCTCCAGAACCGCTCCGATGCGCTCGCTTTCCAGGTCCATGCCTCCGTTCGCACCGTATCCGGCGACCTCGTCGCGCCCGTCTTCTGGTCCGACAACTGGATCGAAATCGCCCCCGGCGCCTCGACGACCCTCACCGTCCAGCTTCCCGAAAGCGCGCCTCCGAGCACCGTCATCCAGCTTGATGGCTGGAACATTCCGCCTGCCACCATCACGCCGATTCCGGTCGCAGCGGCTTCAGTAAACCACTAACAAAGCAAGGCTCCCCCCACTTCGGATTCGCTGATGATATTCACGGAAGCCCCTTGTTCGTGGCGTCCCTGAAAGCCGCTCATCTGGAGCAGGTTGCACAGAGAGTACACTGGCACAACGCTCCCCGATGCACAGGAGCATGAATCGAGGCCCGCGTGGCCAAATCCCCCCGTCCTGCCTTTCTGCATCCCCTCCAGTCCGATGGCTCTGTTTCTTCAATTTGCCGTCGCTGCCTGAAGACCATCGCAAACAGGTCCAGCGAAATCGATCTCCGGACCTCCGAAGACATCCACACTTGCTCGGACTTTAGCCTGCGTGGAATTTTTTCTCCCAACGACGCAAAGCGAACGGGGGAATGAACCTTCAACGTGGTTTTGTGCACTGCGATCCGATCGTATGCGGCGCATTGACCATTTCGGGACTGCCGATGCTATTCCCTTAGCGAAGTTGCCAGGCAATGCGATGCGAATGCTATACTGGGTTTGCGCTCAGTGATTTGGTCGTGAGTGGCTTTTCGCCTTCTACAGGCAATTCAGCCTTGCACAGATTTCCCCAAGCCCCTACAGCGTAGCCCTCCGGTCTTTCCCGCTGGCTCAGGATCTGGTTTGAGAAAGAACCAGGCGGCTGAGCAAGCTTGTCCGCCAGAGAAGTCTGGCAAAACAGCCGGGATCGCGCAGCGATTTGCGTGGGAGGGTGCCGATCGGCAGTGTGCCGATGGGCGGTTCGTGCAGCGTGGGTCAGTTCCGGGCGCGGGCATTCTTCAATGCCGGCCGCCAGTCCCAGGGACGTTTCGGTTCTTCCTTACGCACATTTTTTGAAGCAGGCTTGCGCATGCTTGCGCTGCGCCTTGTGTCCGGCTCCGTTTGCAGGCCTCCATGAAATCGAGGCTCCCGGAGCTATAGAAAGATTGATTTTGACGACTCAGTTCTCGCAGTTTTCTCTCTCCAGCGCCCTCATGGCGCGGCTCAAAGCCAACCAGTTCGAGATTCCCACCCCGGTGCAGGCCGGAGCCATTCCGCCTGCGCTCGAAGGCCGGGATGTCCTGGCCACGGCGCAGACCGGAACCGGTAAAACCCTCAGCTTCCTGATCCCCATCGTGGAAATGCTGCAAAAGGTGGAAGCGCGCGATACGCACGCTCTCATCGTTCTGCCCACCCGCGAACTCGCCATGCAGGTGGAGACGGCCTTTCGCGCAGTCCGTTCCAGCCAGGCGCAGACCGTCGCGCTGGTCGTAGGCGGGATGTCGGAACAAGCGCAACTGGAGACCATCCGTCGCGGTGCGCGCCTGATTGTCGCCACCCCGGGGCGTCTCGAAGACTTCCTCAAGCGCAAGCTGGTACGGCTCGCGGGGGTCAGGATCCTGGTGCTCGACGAGGTGGATCGAATGCTGGATATGGGCTTCGAGCCCGCCATTCGCCGGATCGCGGCTATGACCCCCGCGGATCGCCAGACCCTGTGCTACTCGGCCACGTTCGAAGGTTCGGTGAAAGACGTGGCGCGCAACTATCTCAAGAATCCTGTTCGCATCGAGATCGGTTCGGTGATGAAGCCGGCCGAGAACGTCCGGTTGCAGGCCTTTGACGTGGATGTGGACAAGAAACAGGAGCTTCTGGAGCACTTGCTGAATGCGGAGAAAGGCAGCTTCCTGGTTTTTGTGCGCACCAAACATGGCGCCGACCGGGTCGCGCGGCGGTTAGCTCGCTCCGGCCATGCGGCCATTCAGATTCACGGCGACCGCTCTCAATCGCAGCGCAACCAGGCGCTGCGCAACTTCACCGAGGGCCGCCACCGTGTGCTGGTGGCCACCGACGTGGCCGCCCGCGGTCTCGATGTGGCCGACGTTGCCCATGTGGTCAACTTCGATATTCCCAAAGCTGCCGAGGATTTTGTGCATCGCGTCGGTCGCACCGGCCGCGCTTCAGCCAAAGGCATTGCTTCCACCTTTGCCGGACCGGCCGAGCGCAGCGACCTCCGCAAAATTGAACGCGCACTTTCCATTCAGGTGCGCCACTTCCGCGTGAGCGCGGTGCGATAGACGAGCCAACGAGCGGGCGGCATTCGGTTCATGCTCGCCCGCCTCGACGCGTGAATTCTAACTGCCCGTTCCGGCGGGCAGGTCTGCTTCATGCACGGACGACGGCACCGCGGGCAGCTTGAATTAAGAAAGCCTGCGAGTCATGACCTGGAAGTGATATCCCATCACAGCCAGGGTCATGGCCGTTCCGAAGGAGCGCCGGTAACGCGTGGCCGCGGCCGCAAAGAACCTCCAGTAGCTCCAGCGTTGTGAACTGAAGATTCCCTGGCGCACGATCGATGTGACCAGCGCGCGCGCGTTCGCGGTAGTCATCCAGCGCTGCTTCATGCGCTTCTCGCCGGGCGCGCTCTGGATCCTGTTCAGGTACAGCCTGACCCGCTTGTAGTAAGCGTCGCTGCTGTAGATCTGCTTCAGCACGGAGCGATACCCCTCCACCAGTTTCGCCGCGTCCATGCGGGGCAGAAAGTTCAGGCTCGTGCTGGTGTTGTTGCCGGCGCCGGTGTGCAGAATGCGGCCCTCCCGGCCCAGGCGGCGGAAGAGCTGCGTCCCGGGCATGGCCTGCAGTAGCCCCACCATCGCGATGGGGATGCCGCTCTTCCTGATGAAGTCGGTCATGCGGTCGAAAATGTCTTCACGGTCGGTATCGAAGCCGAGGATGAAGCCGCCCATCACCTGCATGCCATAGCTTTGAATGATGGCCACGCTCTCCAGCAGGCTGCGCCGCGTGTTCTGCAGCTTGTTGGCCGCGATCAGACCCGATTCGTCGGGTGTCTCGATGCCCAGAAAGACGGAGACGAAGCCCGCGTCTTTCATGAGCTGCATCAGCTGAGGGTCGTCGGCAAGATTCAGTGAGGCCTCAGTAACAAAGTCAAAGGAGGTCTTGTGCTGATTGCGCCACTCGGCCAGCGCTGCGCATAGTTCCTTGGCGCGTGCCTTATTGCCGATGAAGTTGTCGTCCACAATGAAAACACTTTCGCGCCAGCCGGAGGCTCGCAACTGGTCCAGTTCGGCGAGTACCTGCTGTACCGACTTGGTGCGCGGCCGGCGGCCGTAGATTTCGATAATGTCGCAGAACTCGCAGTTGAACGGACAACCGCGCGAATACTGCACAGCCATCGTGGAATAGCGGCGCATTTTGATGAGACCGAGCTTGGGGAGCGGGCTGCTCTCCATCGCCGGGCGTTCCGTGGCCTGGTAGACCGGGCAGGCCGCCCCCCGCTCAAGGTCGCGCGCCACGGTGGCCATCAGGCTTTCAGCTTCGCCGATCACCACGTGGTCGGCGTTGATTTCTGCCCCGGACAGACTGCTGGCGATCGGACCGCCCACCACGGTGCGCAGGCCGATGGTGCGGCATCGCGCGAGAATGGCGAACAGCGCGTCCTTCTGGATGTGCATGGCGCTGATCAGCGCTACGTCGGCCCAGGCAAGATCCCGGTCGCGCAGCCGCTCTACGTTCTCATCCACCAGGCGTTTGTTCCACGAGCCAGGCACCAGGGCGGCTACGGTCATCAGGCCCAGCGGAGGCTGCGCCGCCCGCTTGCCCAGGAACGACAGGGCATGCTTGAAGCTCCAGTAGGTCTCGGGCAAGCGGGGGTAGATGAAGAGGGCGTTCATGAATCACCTCAGAGGGAGGAGAAGCCTCTGGCGAAGATGAACCACCAGGCGTGCAGCAGACGCGCATCAATCCAGGTTCACCATGCGAGTTGCCCCAGCGAATCGGACTGAGAGGCTTAAAGAGGTTCCTCTGCTGTGGACCGTCCCCCGGCCTACAACCCTACTCCCCTCTGGACGCCCGGAATGTAACAAGATTGTCTTTGTCGAGGCGGCCGTCGAAGACCGAATCTGGTATCGTCGCTGGAACGCCCTGTGCGTCGTCTCAGGTACAGGCTGAAATCGACGGCTGGCAATCAAAAAAGCGTAAACTCAGATCAGCGAGGACGATTGACTCACAAATCCAACGCGAGCCAGACGGACCTGCATGCATATGCATGCACAGCAGATGGCTTCGCGTGGATCAGCCGATATCTCTTGATCCTGATCGCGCTGTCACTTGTCACCATGCCGATTACAGAGCACCTCTGGGCCTGGGATCGTTTTCTTCACGGCGGCCAGGACTTTGAGTTGGGCGCCCTTCTGGTGCTGTCATTTCTCTGCCTGGTGCTGGTCCTCTCCAGGCAATGTCAAAAGCGGGTCGAATCTTCATTGTCGACCTGGCGTGTTGCCGCGTTCCAGTTCATAAACTGCGTTGCCCCAGGGATTTGCCTGACGGGTCAGGTTTCGGGCCTCTATCCTGATCCCGGGACCGATCCCGAATCAGGCAGGCGCGACTTTCCCCTTCAGATCTGAGGCATCGCGCCTCATCAAACATGTCATGGATGGCTCCTGCTGAGCCCTTCGCCCGTCGTTGCTATCCCTCCAACTGCATCCCGGAAGTGGAGAGATCATGAAGAAATCCGAAGTTGTTCGTGCATGGGCTCGCATCCTGGCCGGCCACGCCCCCTCCCTTTCCATCGAGATCACCAAAGAGTGCCCCCTGCGCTGTCCCGGGTGCTATGCCTTCGACGCTGCCCATCTTGGAGGCGAAACCGAGCTCCGGGAACTCGCCGACTACCGGGGCGACGAGCTGGTCGCGCGCGTTCTCGCGCTGATCGATGAGAACCGGCCTCTCCATGTCTCCCTGGTTGGCGGCGATCCCATGGTTCGGTACCGCGAACTTGATGCTCTGCTCCCGCAGATCGAGAGCCGTGGCGTGCATACCCAGGTCGTTACCAGCGCATTTAGAGTGGTCCCGGTTGAATGGATGAAGTACAGCAAGCTGAATATCGTGGTGTCGATCGATGGCCTGCAGCCGGAGCACGATGCGCGGCGCAAACCAGCCACCTATGAGCGCATTCTCAAAAACATCAAAGGTACGAGAATCACGGTCCACTGCACCATCACGTCGCAGATCGCAGGGCGTCCCGGCTACCTCGAAGAATTTCTCGCTTTCTGGTCGAGCCAGCCAGAGGTGGCCAAGGTGTGGTTCAGTCTCTTTACTCCGCAGCGCGGGGCCACCGACGTGGAGATACTGACTCCTGTGCAGCGAGCAACTGCCATCACCGATCTGCGGCGGTTGCGGCTGAAATATCCGAAACTGGATATGCACGAGGCTGTCATTGAGGAGATTGCGTCCCCACCGCGCAATCCTGAAAGTTGCATCTTTGCCAGAACCACCGCCATCGTCTCCGCCGACCTGCGCACCCGGGTCACTCCCTGCCAGTTTGGAGGAGACCCCGACTGCACGCAATGTGGCTGCATCGCATCCATGGGCCTGGCCGCCGTCGGCCATTACCGGATTGCCGGTCCCCTGACCGCCGGGCAAATCTTCATGGCCTCCGATCGCTTCGGCAAACGCTGGAAGAATCTCCAGCAGAGGCTCTCGCGCAAGCCGCCCATTCGTTCGGAGTCTTCTCCTTTCAACATCCTCACGCCGGAAGTTCCCAAAACAGAGAGATCCCCCTGGCTTGGCGAGCAATGATGGGGCTTCCTGCGAATCCACTGGCGAGATGGCCTGCGCACAGCTTTTACTGGATTCGCCTCCAGCGGTGGTACACTGGAAGCTGATCGTCGAATCTGACTTGGTCTTCTTGCCTGTTCTGCTATCCGCTTGACTCGCAATCAATTCCACTTGAGTTCAGCGATACATCAAGCAACAAAGGAATAGCTATGGAACAGGGAACAGTGAAATGGTTTAACGATGCGAAGGGCTTCGGCTTTCTGAGCCGCGCCAATGGCGAAGACGTCTTCGTGCATTATTCGGCGATTAAGACCGAAGGATATCGTTCGCTTCAGGAAGGCCAGGCGGTCCAGTTCGATGTCGTGAAGGGGCCGAAAGGCTGGCAGGCCGAGAACGTTCAGATTGCCTGATTCAATGAATCGCCGGGGAGTGGTCGCCTGCGATCGCTCCCCCGGTTCTCGCCGGTGTAGATGAGCAATCCAGCACCACCGATGGCTACCGCTGCCCGGACAACTTCGATGACTCGCACAGTCGCTGTATCCGCGGCCTGCCCTACGAAACAGAGTTTTAAGTTCAACGGACTTTGCTGCGGATGAGTCGACCGCGATTTGCGAGCGGCCTGGCCAGACAGCAAGGTTCGATGGTATTTCGAACGCAGCACACACCTGAAGCATGGACGAGAGGGACCTATGGCCGGAGATCAGCAACTCACCTGTAGCGATTGCGGGCAAGTATTCACGTTTTCTGCCGAGGATCAGGATTTCTTCCGCGAACGTGGTTATTCGACGCCCAAGCGCTGTAAAACATGCCGTCAGGCCAGGAAATCCGAACAGCCGGGCGGCGGTGGCGGCGGAGGGTACCAGCGCAGTTCCTCAGCGAGTACAGCTGTGACCTGCTCCGGATGCGGACAGCAAACCACAGTTCCCTTCGAGCCCCGCGGCGATCGTCCCGTCTACTGCCAGAACTGCTATCAGGCCCGCAAGGGCAGCGGTGGTGGTGGTGGTGGTGGCAACCGGCGAGGCTATGGCAGAGACCGTTAGGACATGGTGTTTCCAGCGTGGGTCAAGCGTTCACCTGCGCTGCCGGAAAGGTAGCAGAACCTTCAACCCTTCATCGGTCTCCGAGGATCTCCCATGAAAAAGCCCGTGCCGCACGACAAATACTTTCTTAGATCGCTCCATCAGGAAATCGATCTGTATGATCGTAAGCTTCTCTATCTCGAGAAGTTTGTCCAGTTCACCTCGATGGCCGATCGCAAGGAAGCCGAGAAGAAGTTACTCGCGAAACGGGCACTTCTTGAAGTAACAGCCCGGCAACTGGTTGCCGACGGAGTGGAGTTCAAGCCCACAGACCTCCCGCGCTCCTTCCGTGTTGCGGCAGGGGCCACCGCGGATCTTTAGTCTTGGCTCTGGTGCCGGGGAGAATCCTGCCTTTCCGCTCGGCTCCACTTAGCCAGGTGGGATTCCTTCCTGGGAGCAACCATGAAGCCTGATCCCAAAACGCAGGGTTTTCCTCTGTGCGATCTTCACCATTGTCCGATGCGGCGGGTCATGCTCGAGCAACCGGCGTCGCAAGAAATCCCGTCGTTCCACCAGTGCGAGCGGCGCGACTGTAGTCGTGTTTTCCGCGATGGCCACGGATATTCGGATTTTGCGGACGACCGGTTTGATGTTTCGCGCTTGTCTTATCGCCAGTGTCCTGCCTGTGCAGGGACCCTCTATCTCGCTGAAGTAGATCATGCGCTGAAGGTTGAGACGTGGGAATGTGCAGTGATGGAGTGTGACTACATCGAAACTGTTCACTCTCCAGCATCGCGCTAAGTCTCGCTGTGTCCCGACCGGCATGGAATTGAACATTCGAGTTAGCTCATGTTGAATCGACAGCGGTTGTCCAGGTCGGGCGAATTCCCCCGGCCGTGAGCACGGATGTCCTTTTCGGCGTATTCTTGGCATTAGTAACTCGAACTATCCTTTCTCGCCTTTAGCCCACCGGAATTCCGCTCCAGACGAGCAACGTTCAGGCAGTCAACGGGACCACTGGAGCGGCGGCGGATGAGCCTCATCAAAAAATCCGATGTGAAGAACTATCTTTCGACCCGAACGGGCGCCCGTGCGCTTCCGGTCCGCCCTGTGATCCATTCCGATCCGACTGGCTACTCCGAAGATGGCAGCAGAGACGCGCCGGTGGATGCGGCTTCCGCGTCTGGAGCAGGCGTCTCCGGCACGGGTGAATCTGCGGCGCCCGCGGCGGACGCGCAGAAGCCGAGGGCATGAGTAACCGGTCGATGTTTCTCCGCAGCGGTTGCCTCCTGCCCGGTGGTTTCAGGCTGAAGCAGGAGCGATTCAACAAAGGCTGGATGCTGGCGGGTGATATCTCGGCCGCAGGCCTGGATGCGACGCTCCGCCGCTCGGGATGGCACTTCCGGTCGTTCTTCTTCAGCTGTTCCCGGCTGGGCTGCGGCAAAACCGAGATATCGGCCATCTCCCACGCGACCGCTCGCGCCTTACGCCGCATCGCCGACAAGTTCAATGTCGCCGAGGTGGACCAGGTCCAGGTCTCCAACTATCCCGGCTTTCGCATCGCCAGGGTTACGGCGCACGCGTGCGAAATAGCCAAAATCGGTTAAAGTATGATTCGAAAAATTGGTCTCCGCAATCAGGATTCGGTCCCGATATTCGCGGCTGCGGATTCCCCCTGCCGCTCGAAATACTTCTCGATCTCCTCGAGGGTCCGGCCCCTGGTCTCGGGCAGAAAGAACGTCGCGGTCACAAAGTAGATCACCGTGCATCCGGCCCAGAAGAAGAACATTGCGTAGTACCCGAAGATGCCGACCACAGGCAGGAAAAGTGCCGCGATCAGCGTCGAGATTCCCTGGTTGATCAGCAGAGCGATGCCCATCCCCGTGGAACGAATCCGCGTCGGCATCAGTTCCGACAGCATGAGCCACACGACCACGCCCGGGCCCACGGCGTAGGCCAGAATGAACAACCCCAGACAGGCGGCGACGGCCCATCCCGTGCTCGGCCCGGGCACCAGCCCATAACGCGCGCGGCGGATGACCAGCGCAGCCCCAGCCCCTTTGGCATCGGGCGCAATCCGCACCACAGGATCGCTGCCGTCGCTCAGCACGGTATCCATGTGATCGCCATCGCCGTAGGAATAGACGACCGTGAGCGAGGTTGGGCGGCCCGGCGTCTCCGCGGGCAAAGTACTGCTGTTGAGCGGCAGAGTCAGCCGATCACCGGCGACTGCGGACTGCATCGTGGCGCGCACGTCGCTGGTTCGCGTCTCGATGGTGTGGAAGATCAAACCCGCGGCGAATAATGCGATCACGACGCCACCGGTACCGATGCGCAGCAGGAAGCGGCGTCCGCGGCGGTCGACGAGCGCCACCGCCACCAGCGTCATGCCGCAGTTCATCAATTTCACCACAACATCGCCCTGCGTGGCGTGGCGCGCGCTCATGCCCGCCTGGCGCAGGATGATCACCAGAAAGCTGAGGATGGAGTTGATGCCGGTGGTCTGCGTACAGGCTAGAACGATGCACGCCAGCACGAACGGAACGACGTATTTGCGGCGCCACAACGAATCGTGCGCGCCGGTCGCAGCGGCTTTGTTTTGCTCGCGCGCCACATCTTCCATTTCCTTCCAGACAATATCCGCTTCTTGCTCCGGCAGTGCGCGCAGCAGCGCGGCGCGCGCCTGCGGGATGCGGCCTTTGCGGAACAGCCAGCGCGGCGTTTCGCTGAGAAACCAGCAGGAAATAAAAAACAGAATCCCGGGGTAGATCACCGTGAGGAACATGCCGCGCCAGGCATGGTTCTCTGCGGCGCTCACCAGCAGGGCGTTGCCGGCGGCCTGTGCAATGGCCGTCTCCGCATGCCGTGTGTAGAGCCACCCGATGAGCGCGGCCATAACAATGCCCAGGGTCAGCATGAACTGGAAGATCGCCGTGCCGCGGCCACGCTCATTGGCGCTGAGACACTCCGCGAGATAGAGGGGCACCACGACCGCGATGACCCCGCCGCTCATGCCCTGCAGCAAACGACCGAGAAATAGCCCGGTAAAGCCGTGCGAGAGCACGATCATCACAATGCTCACGAGAAACATCAGGCCGCTGAGGATTGTCATCTTCCTGCGGCCGACCCAGTCGGCGAGCACGCCCGCGGCGAGAGAGGAAAACATGCTGCCGCCCAGAACCGCGGCGACAACGAGAGACGTCTGCGCGATGGTCAGATCGATGGTGCGGCTCAGATAGAGCAGAGCGGCCGCGATGATGCCGATATCCGCGCCATACAGCAATCCGCCCAAACCGGAGAAGGCGAGCAGAAGACGGCGATACCTGACGACGTTAGCCGGGACATTGTTCATGCGGGTGGTATTGCGGCGGATTGCGAATGTGCATCCGATTTGCGTGCGACGACCGGCGTCATCGCCAGCAGTCGCAGTGCATTCTCACGATAAACCTTCCGCAGAACATCGTCGGGGAGGTTGAGACCATAAATATTCCAGCGGCCCTGGCGCGAGGCGTGCGAAGGGTATTCGAAGTACTCGTCGGCGGTTTCCAGAAATCGGAAATAGAGTCGATACATTTGCTCCTCCGGCAGCAGGTCGGTGCCGAAGAGAATACGGTCTGCGAAGCGCAGAAAGAATTTCCGCGCGGAGTAGGGCTGCCGGCCCAGCTCCGAGGCACGGGCGCTGATGTCGATAAAAACGTTGGGACAGGTTTCCAGCAACTGTTCGACGCGGGCGAGATTCTCGCCGCTCTCCGCCACGTGGGCCGCGACAAATGTCGTCCGCGGGTGACGCGCGATCACGCGGTCGCGCTGGTCGAGCAGTTCCCGTTTCGAATACTGCGCGCCGTAGAAACTCCAGTCCGGATGCGCAGCCAGTTCCTCGTAGCGTTCGTTGCGGGCGTCCACGGGCACGAAGAACGCGTCTGGGTCGGCGGTGTGGAACATCACCGGCATACCCAGCTCCGCGGCCTTGTCGAAGAGGGGCGCGAGGCGCTCGTCGTCGATGCGCAACAGTGCGCCGCTCGCATCGCGCACCGTGAGGCCAAGATCTTTCCAGAACTTGATGCCGACCGCGCCGCGCTCCACCAGCCGCTCGAAGAACGCGCAGGTGCGCTCGACAAAATCCGCTTTCTCGATGCCGGACCAGTCCATCCAGCCGAGCGTGGCGAAGCGCCGAGCGTCAGCTGTGCGGAATTTGTCGATCATGCGCAGCGCTCCCTCGCCGGTCTTCATCGTGATGTTGACAATCTTCTCCACCCCGCACGCGTCCATTACCCGCAGCACCTCATCGGGCTCCACCGAGTCGAGATGATTGTGATAGTCGATAACCGGGAAACGCGCGCGTTCGATATGGTGCTCGGGCGTCACCAGCATCGACCGCGGTTGAAATTCACCGAGCGGCAGCGTGACCTCGGCGGTGGCCGTCACCAGCGCAAAAAATTTGTCCTGATCTTCCTTGTCGTTTGCGGATGCCATCTGCCTGCCACGCCTGATTTCTAAGTCTGATTTTCAAACCAGAACGAGTTCGAGGTTCTGGTTGCGAAGCGCCTCCTCAGTCTCGCGAGGCAAATTCGTATCCGTGATGACGCGGTGAACGGCCGAGGTGGGAATAATGCGTGACAGACTGCGCCGGTTGAATTTTGTCGAATCGCAGACCACCACCACGCGTCGCGACGACTTGACCATCGCTCGGTTCACGCGGGATTCGAGGAAATTTGGCGTCGTGATGCCGGTCTCTACATCGAAGCCGTCGACGCCGAGAAACAAAATGTCGGCGTGCATTTCGTCGAGCACATCTTCCGCCAGAGGACCCACCAGCGAGAATGAATTCTTGCGCAGCGTTCCACCAATCAGGATCACTTCGAAATTCGTGTTAGCCAGATCGGCTGCGATGTTCACAGCGTTGGTGATCAGCGTGAGCTGGGAGAACCGCTTCAGGGCGTGCGCGACGGCCGTGGTGGTTGTGCCGGAGTCCAGCATCACGCACTGGCCCTCCTGCACCATGCGCGCTGCCTCATCGGCGATACGCTGCTTCTCCTCCGAGTGCTGCTTTCGCTTTTCCTGAAGCGAGGGATCGAAAAGCGCGCCCGACTGCAGACGCAGCGCGCCGCCGTGCGTGCGCTGGACCAGTCCGCGGGATTGCAGGTGCTCCAGGTCTTTGCGGATGGTGATCTGCGAGATGCCGAGCGTACGCGAGAGCTCGCCAACCAGAACCCGGCCCTGGTTCTGCACCAGGGAAAGGATGTGCCGGCGGCGCTCGTCAATGAGCATCTGGCTGCTGTCGTTCGAATCCATGGCTATCTTCGCTGGTGTTCGTGCCATACCTTGCCCACCGCTCCTCTTCGTTGCCTGCCTCCCGCGTGCCGCGCGCTGTTTCATGCCGCATCATAGCGGCTCCTTCCTGCGCAGCGCCACAACGCTCGTCCCCTCAGGGCAGCCTTCGAATTTCTGCCGGATTGAACGTCGTCGACATGTGACCGGTGATGTGAGCCCGATACTGCTGCTGCGTCTCTTCGCCGTCCAGGCCGCGTGCTGTCACAGTCACCACATAGTCTCGAGGCTCCGTCCAGGTGTGCCGCGCCTCCTGACCGTCTGCGGTCACACCGTCGCCGAAGGTCCATTTCCAGGCGACGACAGGATCGCCGCCCGTATTCTTCGCAGAGAAGGAACTCGTCTGCCCCGCTGTGCCGCTGGCCGAATGGTCGATGGCGATCTCCGGTGCAGCGCCCGCCACGTCGCGATCGATCACCTTGAGCATGCGTACGGCCGGCGCAGGGATGGTGAACTGAAGCCCTCGATGGCGCTGTCGTCCATAAAGTCGAGCTTGATGTAATGAATGCCCCACTCGCGCCCGAGCTTTGCATACGTCTGGCGCAGATATTCAACGGCGCCAGGATTCGTCACGTCCAGCATGTAAACCTGGTCTTTGCCGTCGACGACCGAACCCGCGGGAATCGGCTTGCCCTTCGCGTTCTTGATGAGCCAGTCCGGATGATACTCGTAAACCCAGGAGCGCTCGGAGGCTTCAAAGGGCGCGGTCCAGATGCCAGGTACCAAACCCAGGCCGCGGACCTTGTACTCCAGTGGCGTGAGCCCGTGCGGGAACAGCGTGGCATTCGGCGTGGTGTATTCGCCGCGCGCATGCTGGTAGCCCTCGTCGATGTGAAAGACGTTATAGCCGTAGGGCCGTAGCTGCTCCGATTCCCACCGTGCATTGGTCAGCGCCGCGCCCTCGTTGAGCCCGAAGTAGAAGGCCGTCCAGTTCCACCAGCCCATCAGCGGAGGAGCGGAAATGCGTGCGCGATGCATTTCCCGGATGAGCGCTCCATAGGTTTCCAGCTGCCGGTGGTAGTCCGTATCGATGCTCAGCAACAGCGGCTCGGAGGCGAGCGTGCCGCCCGCGGCAACGGGAAGGCGCAGCGGAATCCGATCTTCTGCAGGAGAATTCTGCCGCGAGTTCTCCTCCTCCAGTTCCGTCGTTCCGGTGGATTCCGCCTCCCACGACGCGATGCGCGGCACAGCGGCGGAAGCGAGATGCGGGCGCAGGATGGTCATGAAGCGGTCGCTGGTATACCGATGCTGTACCGGCCATCTTCCGCGATCGCGACGCGCAGACCCTGCGGCGGTGCGACCGGCTCCGCTGCGCTTCCAGTGACGGACCGGGCCAGCAGCACCACAATGGCCGCCACACCCGCCGTGCATCCCCAACCGCGTTGTTTCACGCTATAGCCTCTGTCCCGGAGGACGTGGATCGTTCTTCTGTATTTCGTTTCATTACGATCAATATTGGTCCGGTCCGAAGCCTAAAAGATCGACGCTCCCCTGTCAAGGCGCACCGCAAGGCTGATAAAACCGGCGGATAATCAATGATTAATGGACGATAAGACGCGCTGCTCCCCGTGAGATTTTCTGCTCGCCGCCACCCTTCAACCGGAAATCGTTGCCCGAAATTGGATAACAATGGTAATAATACGGAATCTCAGTTGTGACCGCTCCGAGAGTCCCGAAATTCTCCTGAACCCAATGGCGAACCTCGACCTCATCATCGCCGGAGAAGTGAACCTCGACCTGATCCTCTACGGACTCGCTGAGAATATTCCCCTCGATCGTGAAATCCTCGCCACCAACTTTGAGCTGACCCTCGGCAGCTCGTCCGCGATTCTTGCGCACAATATTTCGTTGCTCGGCGTGAGCGCCGGCTTCATTACCCGCGCTGGCGATGACGAACTCGGCCGCATCGCGATGGAGCGTCTTAGAGAAAGCCGCGTGGACCTCTCGCACGCGATCCGCTCCGCCACCGGAACGAAAACCGGCGTGACCATCCTGCTGCATCACGGCGGTTCGCGACGCATCCTCACCTACCCCGGCGTCATGTTCGAGATGACCTGCGCCGACCTCGACCTCGACTACCTCGGCTCGGCGCGGCACTTCCATCTGTCGTCGCTGTTTCTGCAGCGCGGCCTGCACGCCGGCCTGCCGGAGTTGTTCCGCAACCTGAAGCAACGCGGCCTGACGCTGTCGCTCGACACCAACGACGATCCCGATGACCGCTGGGACGGCGTGCTCGACGATCTTCTGCCGTATATAGATGTGCTGCTCCCCAATGAGGATGAGATTCGGCGCATCGCGCGGCGCGACACCGTGGAGGCAGCCCTGGACGCGCTCTCCCCGCGCATCCCGCTCATCGTCGTCAAATGCGGCTCGCGAGGTGCGATCGTGCAGCAGGGCGCCACACGGATCACGGTGCCCTCCGTGTCCGTCGTCCTCGTCGACACCATTGGTGCAGGCGACACCTTCAATGCCGGATTCCTCGCGGCTTGGCTTCGCGGCGCCGACATCGCCGTCTCCGCCCGCGCCGGCAACATCACCGGTGCTCTCTCCACCCTGCGCTCCGGAGGTACCGAGGCGTTTCGCGATGCATCGCTGCGGCGAGCTTTTCTGCGACAGCACCAATTTCCGTTTCCCGAGGCCGAGCCACAATCGTAAGCAGGGCATTGCGGCCGTTACCGTCCTGGAGGAGATCGCTGGAACCGTCGGCCATCACGAATGAGGCAGGTGCTGGACCTTCGCTGCGGCGCGCGCTCAAACTGCGCCATCTGATCCTCTACGGCATCATCATCATTCAGCCCACTGCGCCCATGAGCATCTACGGCGTCGTCAGCAACGCCGCGCGGGGGCACGTGGTCACCACCATCCTCATCGCCATGGTCGCCATGCTGTTCACCGCGGTCAGCTATGGACGCATGGCGCGCATCTACCCCAGTGCGGGTTCAGCCTACACCTATGTTGGCAATGAGATTCATCCGATGGCGGGCTACGTTGTCGGCTGGTCCATGCTCATGGATTACATGCTCAACCCCATCATCTGCGCTATCTGGTGCAGCGCGGCTGCGCAGAACGTGCTCCCGCAGATCCCCTACGCCGCGTGGGCGCTCGCCTTTGTCGTCGTCTTCACCGGGCTGAATCTTGTCGGTGTGCAGGCCTCCAGCCGCGTGAACGCGGTGCTCGCCCTGGGCATGGGCATCGTGGTCGTCGTCTTTTTGGCCTTTGCCATTCGCTACATCGCCATGGCGGTACGGCCCGCAGGGTACGCGTGGCTGGTCCCCTTCTACGACCCGGCCCGCTTCAACGCAGGACGCCTGCTGCACGGCACATCGATCGCCGTGCTCACCTACATCGGCTTTGATGGCATCTCCACCATGTCGGAGGAGGTCGAAAATCCGCGGCGCAACATCATGCTGGCCACCGTGTTCACGTGTCTCGCCATCGGCTTGCTTTCCGCTGTTGAAGTCTACGCCGCGCAACTGGCCTGGCCCGCGACCGCGCCCTTCGCCGAAAACATAGTCGACACCGCATACGTGCAGGTTGCGCTGCGTGTCGGCGGTCACTTTCTCTTCCAGCTGCTGAATGCCACGCTGCTCATCGCGAATATGGGTTCGGGCATCGCCGCGCAGTTCGGCGCCGCCCGCCTGCTCTTCGGCATGGGTCGCGCGAATGCCCTGCCCCGCGCCTTTTTCGGGTCCGTCAGCGCGCGCAACAATATTCCGCGCAACAACGTGCTGCTGCTCGGCCTCATCACCCTGGCTGGCGCGTTCCTGCTTACGTTTGAAAAAGGTGCGGAACTGCTGAACTTCGGCGCCTTCATCGCCTTCATCGGCGTCAACGCGGCCGCGCTCATCCATTACAAGTTCCGCTCGCGCGAAAAAGTGCTGTTCCCGGCCGCTGCGCCTCTGCTCGGCATGGCCATCTGTGCTTTTATCTGGCTGAACCTAAGCCGCGATGCAAAGCTGTTGGGAACCGTCTGGATCGCGGTGGGCCTGCTCGTTTACCTGCTCATGCGCGGACAACGATCCCGGATGGCGCCTGAAGACGCGCACTGAACAATGATCAGGGAGATTGCGATGCGTATCTCGATTCCGTTGCTTCTGTCCGTAGGCTTGGCCACGACTGCGGCCTGCAGCGCCCAGGCCGTCTCCGCGATTGCCGGCAACGCAGGCCAGCGACTCCAGGGCGACGGTATTGCCGTTGAGATTCGCGCCGCCCACGGCCGTTTCCAGGGCCTGCGCATTACCGATCAGCCGGCGTCGCACACGCTCGACATCCCGCAGGCTTTCTCGCTGACCATGAAGGACGGTTCAGTGCTCCGCTCCTCAGCGATGCAGATTGGACCGCTGGCCGTCGGCGATCTGCCGCTTGCCGGCTCAGCAAGTCACGAACCCGGAAAGCGCCTCTGCGCGGATTTTTCCGATCCGCATTTTTCGGGACAACTGCACTGGTGTTTGTCAATGCGCGAGCACGCCGCGTACTTCCGCCAGGAACTCACCATCCAGGCAGGATCCTCGAACGCCGCCATTGCCGAAGTCCGCATGCTCGACTTCAACGATCCCGCAGCACATGTCTCGGGAACCGTTCGCGGCTCACCCGTCGTGGACCACAGCATGTATTTCGGGTTCGAGCATCCGCTCTCCGCCAGCCGCGTGGACAACGGCCACGTCGTCGCTGCGCTCGCACGGGTTTTGCCTCTGCGCGCCGGCCAGAGCACCACATATTCTTCGGTGATTGGCGTGGCAGAGCCGGGCCAGATGCGACGCGCCTTCCTCCGCTACATCGAAAACGAGCGCCCGCGCGCGTGGAACCCATTCCTCCATTACAACTCCTGGTTCGATATAGCCTACGGCGGCGCGTACAACGAAACCGACGCCGTCGACCGCATCAACGCATTCGGCAGGGAACTCGTCGATCGCCGCCACGTCGAACTCAATTCCTTCCTCTTTGACGACGGCTGGGACGACCCCGATTCCATGTGGGGCTTCAACAGCGGCTTTCCCGACGGCTTTACGAAAACCGCTGCCGCCGCCGAGCACATTCACGCCGGCATCGGCGTTTGGTTTTCGCCGTGGGGTGGCTACGACGAGCGTCGCAAGCAGCGCATCGCCTGGGGCCGCGCACATCAGTACGAAATCGTCAAAAACGGCTACGCGCTCTCCGGCCCGCGCTACTACCACCGCTTCGAGCAGGTCTGCCTCGAAATGGTCGAGCGCTACGGCGTGAACCAGTTCAAGATCGACGGCACCGGCAACGCCGACCGCGTCTTTCCCGGCAGCGCCTTCGACAGCGATTTCGACGCCGCGATCCATCTCATCCAGACCATCCGCAGCCAGAAGCCTGGCATCTTCATGAACCTGACGACCGGCACGTATCCCTCGCCCTTCTGGCTCTTCTACGCCGACTCCATCTGGCGCGGCGGTGAAGATGACGGGTTTGCCGGCGTGGGATCGTCGCGCCAGCAGTGGATCACCTATCGCGACGAGCAGACGTATCGTGAGACTGTGCTCGGCGGCCCGCTTTTCCCCCTCAATTCGCTCATGCTGCACGGGCTCATCTACGCCAGGCTCGCCGACCGCCTCAGCTCGGACCCCGGTCACGATTTTCACGATGAAGTGCAGTCCTATTTCGCCAGCGGCACCCAGCTCCAGGAGATGTACATCACGCCATCGCTGCTGACCTCGGAGGACTGGGACACGCTGGCGCACGCTGCAAACTGGGCGCGCCGCTCTGCCGGAATTCTCGAGGATACGCACTGGCTCGGCGGCGATCCCGGCAAGCTCGAGGTCTACGGCTGGGCCGCTTGGAGCGCGCAGGGCTGGATCGTCACACTGCGAAACCCCTCAGACAAGCCGCAGTCGTTCGTGCTCGATCTCGAAGCGGTACTCCAGCTTCCGCGCGGCGCGCACATCAGCCTCCTCGCCAGCGATCCCTTCGGCAAACCGGGCGCAGCGCCGTTTCACCTCGATCTCCACGCCTCGACCCTTCACCTGGCGCCCTTTGAAGTCCGCGCTTTCGAATCGGCCGGGAACGATACCTCCACCCAGTGAAATGGAACCGCGGACGGGCAAAGTGAATTCCGACTTGCTTTTATAGTTTACGTTTTATTACGATACGCGTTTACAGGAGGGCCTCCCCTCGCGGCTTACACTGCAGGCGGGAGGCAGCTGGAAAACCGTGGATCCTTTATCGACACTGCTCCACCTTCCCGCGTCGGAAAAGCTGCAGCGCGGCGTATTGCATACCCCTCAGGAAATTGCCCAGCAGCCGGCCACGTGGCGTCGCACCTTCGAGCTCCTCCAGTCGCGCCGCAATCGGACCGAAAACTTCCTTGCATCCACGGGTATTCGCGACGATGTCAGTTGCCGGCCCATAGTGTTTCTGGTGGGCGCAGGCTCGTCGGACTACATCGGCCGCTCGCTCTTTCATCTGCTGCGCCGCCTGTGGCAGTGCGAAGTGGTGCCGGTCGCCAGCACCAGTCTCCTTACCGATTTCTCCGACTATGTTCTGCCCCACCGCCGCGACCTTTGGATTTCCTTCTCCCGCTCCGGCAACAGTCCGGAAGGCATCGCCGTCCTCGAGCGCGCTCTCGAGGAACGCCCAAACGTCAGCCATATCCTCGTCTCCTGCAATGGCTCCGGCCGCATGATGAAAGCCATTGAAGGACGTCCCGGCTGCCACGCCATCGTGCTCGACCCGGAGACCGACGATCGCGGGCTGGCCATGACCAGTTCCTTCACCAACATGTTGCTCACCGGGCAGTTCCTCGCGCACGCGGCCAACACGGCGGAATACGCACCCATTGTCGACGCGCTCGCCGCCGCCGCGGAGTCCATGCTGCCCCAGGCCGCAATGCTGGCTTCCGAGCTGGCGAATCAAGGCTATGCCCGCGTTTGCTTCCTCGGATCGGGCGGACTCGACGGCGCCGCAATGGAGTCCGCGCTGAAAGTGCTGGAACTCACCGCCGGCCGCGTCCAGAGCATGTCCCAGGCCACGCTCGCGCTGCGTCACGGCCCCATGGCCGCGCTCGATCCCAACACGCTGCTGGTCGCCTTCCTCTCCAGCCAGGCGGCCCGTCGCAATTACGAGATCGATCTGCTCCGTGAGATTGGCAGCAAGGGCCTCGTCCGCACCCGCGTCGCGATTGCCACCGATCCGCACGCGCTTACCAGGGAAGCCGAACATGTGCTGGCTCCCGCCACGACGGCCGCGATCCCTGACGCTTATCGTCCCGCACTCGACGTGATCTTCGGCCAGTTGCTCGGCCTCTTCGCGTCGATCCATGCCGGACTCAAGCCCGATGTCCCCAGCCCCAACGGAGCCATCAGCCGCGTGGTGCCGGAACTGAGTATCTACTAACTGCTTCCGTCCGCGGCCTACTGGAACCAGACCACCGCGCCCCGTTCCAGCGGAGGCAGGTTGAACTCGACGCTTGCCCCGGCGGCCTTGCCCTCCACAACTGTTTCAGTCCCGAGGAACGGCAGCACGTGCAGTGTGTGGCCGAGCTTCGCCCTGGCCGTAATGCGGACATCGCTCTGTGCCGCGGGCGTTTCATTCTGGCCAGCCTGTAATCCGGAGAAATTCGCCAGAAACAGACAGGTCCGGCCGCCCAGCAGCGCCTCATGCGCCACCACATTCCTCGACCCCTCGACCTGCACATCGGTCTCCGTGCTGATGGCTTGCAGCAACGCCGGCTCACTCGCCGGATCCGACGCGTAAAAATCCTTCTGCGCGCGATTCAGAAAGCGGACCTCCGGACGATCCGGAAACCGCGTCGCATCCTTCATTGAATCCAGCCGGTGATCCGCGTTGCCGGTCAGAACCACCCGGCCACCCCGCGCGGCGAATCGCCGGACTCCCGCCGCTTGCTCCTCACTCAGGACCCGCACATCCGGCAGCACCAAAACCTTGCCGTCGAAGTGCTCCAGCGTCCTCGGCGTGACGATCCGGAACTGAACGTGATTCTGCAGCAGCATCAGCAGGACTCCGCGATACGACGCGACGAACTCCGCCGGATAGTAGTTCCTCGTCTCGTCGGAGAAATACACGCCAGTCACGCCCACCGGCTCCCGAACCGCGCCGAAGATGTCCTCGTGCGCCCCGATCCAGTGGAAGATTTGCGTCCGCGTCGGCATGTCGTTGGAGCCGGACATCACGTGGCCGCTGGCATCCCACACGTTCGCCCCCGCCATCAGTTCGGAACTGGCCAACGTCAACATCGCCTCGCGCGGCTGCACATGCGGCGCACCGTCCCACGAGTAGTTCAGAATCCACGTCGGCTTCTTTTCACCCGCGAAAGCGCGGAAGCTCCGCATGCCCGCCTGATACATGAACCAGTCGAAGGGTGTGCGCGATGCAGCGGTGTGATCATCGCCGTCGCCAAATTCATACTCGTGCGCAATCGCATCCACGATCGGGTAAAGCTGATAAACATCCGCGCCCACACGCGGCGCCGCCTCTTCAATCCCCGGATAAATCTCCGGAATCAGCGCAAAGTCAGGATTTACCGCAACCGCATTCCGCCGAATCTCCGCCAGAAAATCGTCGATGGTGCGGATCCGGAAGTCGATCCACTTGCGGAAGCCAGGATCTTCCGCATCGCCGACACGAATATCCTTTCGCGCATCCAGCCCCGTCTCTTTCCGAAATGCCGCCACCGTAGCATCGTCGAAACTGGCCCAGCTGTCTTCCCATCCCGTGAAGTGCGTCATCCAGTACGGAATGTCCACATAAATCCCGTCGATCCCTGTACCCGCAATCTGCCGCACCCGCTGCATATAAATCGTCCGCCACGGCTCCGCATACGGGCTCACCCACACATCCTCTTCGCCGGGCTGGATCCAGAACGCCGACTTTGCTCCGAACATCGCCGGCTCTCCGGTGATCTTGCGCTGCAGCCACTCAGGATGCTCCTTCGCCAGCGTGTGCGGACCGTCCGCGTCTTTCGAGATGCACTCCAGTCCGGCAACGTAGACGTAGGCCTTGTTCCCCACTTGATGTGCCGCTGTCGCCGCGCGCTGGATCGCCTCCAGCTTTTCAGCAGGGTCGAGCAGGCTCTCGTAGCGCCCCGGTATATCGTTATCCACTTCGATGCCGTAGACGCCGCTCGCCTGCGCCTGGCGGACGATCTCCTCGGCATTGGTAGGCGTCAGCGGATACGCCGCAATCCGCACCTTCCGCATCCACTCGCGGCCAGGCCCGTCAAACTGCTGCGCTAAAGCAAACGCCGCACCGGCGAATCCCAGCGCGGCAACCAGAGCAATCGAACGAACGGATGCGAAGGAAGATGGCATACGGACTCCCCGGAGACAAAAAGAACGCGAGCGGGGCAGGCCCAGCCCCCTCACCGTTTAGAACTGGTAGCGCGCGCCGAACTGCAGATGCCGCGGGATGTATCCGGCAGCCGTCGAGCTCACAATGCCAAAGGTTGAATCCTCGAACCCGAAGTCCGGAAACGCAAAGCGCGGCGTGTTGGTGAAGTTGAACAGGTCCACGTGAAACTCCACCCGGCTTTCGCGCGGCAGAGTCGCGGACTTCATAAACGAGACGTCGAAGTTGCGAATGCTGTCGCCGCGAATGTTCGAGAAGTAACGTGGCGCATTGCCCGCCTGCTGATCGCCCGGATCCGCGAAGCAATTCGAGTTCAGGTACGGCTGCTGTGTGTAGGCCGCGTTGTGCATGCTGATGCCCGTCTTCACCTGCGCGCACACCACATCGGGCCGTTGATTGCCGTCGGCAAGCCGTGGGCTGCCCATCGTAATCGGCATCGGCGTCCCAGTCTGATAGGTCATCAGCGTGGAACCCTGCCAGCCGCCCACAATGTCGTCGAGCACCCGATTCATGTTCGATCCGATCAGCTTGCCGCGCCCAATCGGCGAATCGGCCACCACCGCGGCCACCAGCCGATTCGTCGCGTCGTTGGCGCTGATCGACCATTCCGCTTTCAGATTGTCCAGCTCCTGAGGATTGCCGGTGTTCAGATATCCGACAAAGGCGTTGAACCCCACCGAAGAATCGTCTTCCGATTTCGACCACGTGTAATTGCCTTCGAAGGACAGATACTGGCTTTCGCGCTTCTGGAAGCGCACCTGGAGCGCGTTGTACCAGGAACTGGCCGCCAGCTTCGGCAATCCTTCAAAGACCCCATCGAACTGCGGATACGGCCGCAGCAGATTGATAAGTGGCAACTGGTCGTCGCCATAGCGCGACTCCGGCTCGTTGAAAATCGCGTCGGGCCCGCTGAACATCGGCTGGAATGGGTTATCCACCAGCCCGTTCAGCTGGTCGCTCGTGTACTGTTCGCGAATATTGGAGGGGATAAAGTTCCGATTGCTTGTGCTGCTGTAACCGCCCCACGGCAGATGCGTCGACCGGTTCGCCGAATAATCGACGCCCAGCACCACCTTCCACGGCAGCGCCTGCTGCACTCCGAGATTCCACTGGTAAATCTCCGCATTCCGCGCCGGTTCCAGGTCCAGATTGTTCGCGTCGGAAAGGCCCCAGTCCGCCAGCTTGCCATACTTCGTTCCCTCCGGCTGCTCAATGCCCGCTGGGAACGGATTCTCCAGCGTGGCATAGCGGGTTTGGTATCCATCGCGCGTGAAGAACACCGCCGGACTTGCGGCGAACGCCGGTCCCGCGTACTGGTAGTTCGTCGCGACATTCAACCCGTAGTAGATGCCCGCGCCGCCGCGCACCACCGTATTGGGCTTCACCTGCCACGCAAAGCTCAGCCGCGGCGCAACGTTGTTACGGTCGACCGCAAGCGTCCGCATGCTGCCGCTCGCGAAGACCGTCGTCCCCGTCAGATCTGTGCTCAGCCCTGGAATCCCGACCCCGCTGCTCCCCGTAAAATCGCTGAACTGGCTGTAATTGTGGCGTTCCGAATACGGCGTGCTCCACTCGTACCGCACGCCCAGATTCAGGGTCAGGTTGCGCGTCGCGTGCCAGCTGTCCTGCGCGAAGAACGCTGTCTCGCGCGACATCTCCGCCACGGCCGGCTGCACGTTGATGCCCCCCGCGTCTCCATAGCCGATCAGAATATTCGCGAACGAGTTGCCCTCCACGCCGCCCTGCGTATCGTAGGGCGTCGACGCCGTCACCGTCGGATCGAAGCTGAAGTATCCCGTCGGATAATTCGGCTGATCGAAGTTGTTGTAGAAAATCCGCTGCTCCATGCCGAATTTGAAGTTATGCTGCCGGTGCGTCCACGAGAAGGCTGACGAGTAATTCAGCAGCGTGTGCGCGAATCGCGTATCCACGCAGCACTGGCTGTACAGCGGCGTGAACCGCGAGTAGTCCCCATAGCTGTTGGGCAGGATCGACGGCATGCGCCGGATGCCGTTGGCGCTGTCCAGATACGACGGGAAGCCAACGCTCGTCGGGTCCGGCGTCTTCGAGAACGACGGCTGCGACACGCGATCGATCCCGAAGCGGCTCACCCACAGCGTGTTTGCCGTCGGCGAAAACGTGTATTCCAGCCCGTCGTTGTAGAAATCGCCCGTGTAATTGATCCCGTCGTTGAAAATGTCATCGGTGAAAACGCCAGGCGTATTCCCATCATTATGTTGATAGCTGTAGCGCCCGCTCAGCCGCGAGCGCTGGCTGAAGTTCTGGTCAATCTTGATGTCGAACTGCTGGCTGTTCGACGCCGCCAGCACCACCTCGCGGAAATTGTTCGTCCCCACTCCCGCATCGCCCGCCGTGTTCGCCTTGGGATACAGATTCAGAATGGCCTGCCCTACTTTGTCCCATTCGCCCTGAGGAATCATGTTGCCCTGATATGCCGGCCGGTTGCCGTCCGCGTCCGGTTGGAACGGATCGAAGATCTGGTTCAGCACCAGGTTGCCGTTCGGGTCGTAGGTCATCGTCTGCGAATAATCGCCGTTGCGTTCCAGATCGGTGGGCACCGTCGCCACAATGTTCACCGGCTCCCGGTCGCGCACGATCGACAGATCCCCGAAGAAAAATGTCTTGTCCCTGCGGATCGGTCCCCCCGCCGTGAACCCGTACTGATCCTGCTGGTGGTCCGGCACCGCTCCGGTGTTGAAGAAGTCCCGCGCGTCGAATGTGGAGCGCTGCCCATACCACCATCCGCTGCCATGGATTTCGTTGGTCCCGGACTTCATCACCGTATTCACAACGGTGCCGCCGTTATTCCCGTATTCCGCGGAAAAACTGTTGTTCTCTACTTTGAATTCCTGCAGAGCCTCCACCGAGGGCTGATAGTACACATTCGTTGTGCCGCCCTCGCCCTGCTCCGGCGCGCTCAGCAGATCCCCATCCAGCCGGATGTCCGCCGTCGCATTCCGCTGCCCGTTCGAAACAAAATTGGTCCCGCTGGGATACGAATCCTGCGTGCCCGATCCCGTCGTCTCCGTCACTCCGCCAGCCAGAAACGTCAGGCCAAACGAGTCTCGATTGATCAGCGGAATCTGCACCAGATACTTGCTGCTCACATCGGTGCCCAGCGTCGCGTCCTCTGAGTCCAGCAGCACCGGAATGGCGTGCACCGTCACACTTGTTGAGGCGCTCGCCGGCCGCAGGGTCGTGTTCAGCGTCGCCTCCTGGTTCACCGTCAGAACAATATTGTTCTGCTCCACGGTCCCGAACCCCACCGCCTCAATCAGCATCTTGTACGCTGCCGGGGGCAACGCCCGGAAGGAGTACGCACCCTCGCCGTTGGTCTCCGTCTTGCGCGCAATGTTGGTCCCGATGTTGGTGAGCGTCAACGTCGCACCGGGAATGACCGCGCCGCTGGCGTCGCTGATGGTTCCGGCCAGCACCGCTTCATTCGTCGATTGCGCCCGAGCCGGATACAGCCAAACCAGCATAGCCAACACAACTGCACATGCGAGAAATGAGGACTTGCGCATGATGGCGTCTCCAGACGATTGCATACGAAACATTGAGTTATTTCTTATTATTTCGTATTGAACCCTTTTAACCCGAATTCAGCCTGCTGTCAAGGCAGAGGCGTATCGTATTGTTTCCGCTTCAACCGGGAAGTGACCGCGCCCTTGTTGGAAGTGAGGGGTGCGAAGAACGACTTCCTGGCGCCTTTGCGTCACCCCGCACGTTCGGAGCGTTCCCGCAATGCAAACGCTTTGACGGATTGATTCTCACAGAGCGGCGAACAAATCACTGCGTGGTCAAATCAGCTTTCTTCGTCGCGGAACTCGTTCCTCAGGCACACGGAAAAAATAGAGATTACCGATGAGAACTGGACTTCACAGGGGAACGTCGCACGTCTTAGTGGTGGCCAGGGACGGGATCGAACTTGAGCCGTCTTGCGGGCGTCGGAGCCCGCAGGCGAAATCCTGAACCCTGAGCGAAGCGAACGGGGAAGGACCCCTTTACCCACGAATCTTCACGCAGGAGTGGTGGCCAGGGACGGGATCGAACTTGAGCCGTCTTGCGGGCGTCGGAGCCCGCAGGCGAAATCCTGACCCTGAGCGAAGCCGAACGGGGAAGGACCCCCCTTCACCCACTAATCTTCACACAGGAGTGGTGGCCAGGGACGGGATCGAACCGCCGACGCCGGCCTTTTCAGGGCCGCGCTCTACCACTGAGCTACCTGGCCGCCGGAGGGTTCCAGCACGGATAGGAGCCGTTCGAGGAGCAGCTACCAACAACAGCGCTCACCCAACGACCTTTGCAAGTATAACAAACCGGGCTCGCGCTACCCGCCCTTCAACCGCCTCACCAACCCTCGCCAGCCCTGCTTCTCGCATCTCACCGGAGTGAAAGCACGCGAGGAGATTCTCATGCCCCAAACCGATGCGCAGAAGTCACAACCATCCCCCCCTGCTCCCGACACCTGTTCGGCCAACACCGATCCCTCCGCGCCGGCCGGCGCCAAAAACTCCCTTGGTGCGAAGAGCGACTGCAACGGCCGGCCCTCCACCGACGACTCCGTCGTCGAAGCCATGGACGAGCAGGGCCCCGCCATCGTCCCTTCCCCTGCGCGATCGGGCGACACGCGCCGCTGACAGACCCCCAGACCAAATTCCGGCATCCTGGCCCAAAGCAAAGGGCGCCCGTTGGCGCCCGTTCCCTCAACTCCGAACTCTCGTCTACCGCATCATCATCAGCAGCGCGCGCGCCCCGGCCACCAGGCCCACCCACAGAGCGCCGCTCAACAGCAGCCCGTAGATCGCGCCGCGGATCGGCGACCTCGCTTCCGAATCCTGCCCCCGCATGTCCTCCGCAACGCCATCGGCAACCGCTGTCCGCCCACTTTCCGTTGTCTTCAGTTCCCAGCTGTAACGAACCGCATCGATCGAGATCACCATGGCCAGCTCATTCACCACGCGCTTTCGGAACAAAGTCCATGGTGACAAAGCTGCCGGAATCTGGATGTGACAAGAATCACGCTCTCGATCCGTTCCCCAAAGGTACTGCCGAAACAGGAAGGGGTTCCCTTTCGGGAACCCCCAAAAATCAAACGGGTCCCGGATTTCCGGGACCCTTCTAAAAACTCGAAAAACCCTACGCCCGCAGCCGGCTCCGCAGCTCCTCCGGAATCCGATCCTGCAGCACCCGCGCCTGCTCCATTGCCACGCCCGTCAGGTACACCGGCGCCGGCGTCGCTATCGCCACCAGGATCCACGCCGCCAGCGACGCCAGCAGCCCCAGCACCGCAGCCGCCTGCAGCGTCAACACCACCGCCGTGTGCTCCAGATGCAGCACCCCCACGGCTGCCGTCCGCAGTGGCTCCACGTGGTGGATCACCGCCAGCGCCAGAAGAAACGCCACAATGCACAGCGTGCTCAGCGTGATCAGTGCCACATCGATGGTGCGATGCAGCCTTTGCCGCCCGCGGCAAAAGGCGCAACTCGCCAGATGCTCTTCATAATCCACGCGCATCTCGGGCGAAATCCCCGAAATGTCGTAACGCCAACTCGATAATATGTCGCCAACGACCGAATCGGTGCAGTCGCTCATTGTTTCAGGTCCTCATTTTCCCCTCACCTCATCAACGCCCGGCCGACTGCCCTGAGGTGAGAATCCAACGAAGGGGCGGCTCTCAAACCATTATAAACCTGTCCCATTACAGGACAATAGCTTCCAGGGGCCGATCCTGCTCTGCCAATAACAAGTGGTTGGCCAGCAGACTCATCCGGTCCCGCAGGGCCCGTTCCGCGCTGATCCGCGCCAGTTCCGGCAAGTTATTGTTCTCCGACAGGTGGGCCAGCACCACATACGCCGCGCCCCCGTCGTAACCTCTGGCCAGAAACTCCGCCGCCGCGTCATTCGATAAGTGGCCCACCCGCGACATCACCCGCTGCTTCACCGACCAGGGATACGGGCCGTCCCGCAGCATGTCCACGTCGTGGTTCGACTCCAGCATCAGCACATCGCAGACTCGCAACTGCACTGACACGTTAGATGGCATGTAGCCCAGGTCGGTCGCAATTGCAATGCGCACCCCATCGGCCTCGAACACAAACCCAACCGGGTCAGCAGCGTCGTGCGGAATCGTAAACGGCGTAATCGCAATGTCCCCGATCCTGAACCCGCTCCCCGCCCGGAAATACTCCACCGCCGGCAACGCCGCAGGATCCTTCTGCGGCTCCTTCTCCGCCTCAGCGATCGCCTCCTCAGCCGCAGCCTTCTCCTCGGGGTCGGGTTCAGCGCCCACATCCGCCGAGCAACGAACGCTGGCCAGGTCGCACTCCTGAACGCCGAGCGCCGAACGCCGAACGCCGTCTTCTGCTCCCTGCTCCCTGCTCCCTGCTCCCTGCTTTTCTTCCGAGCCCGGAGCCCGGTGCCCGGTGCTCTGCCTTTGTGCCAGCCATTCCGCGTACGTGATCCGCTTCTGCGGCGTCATCCACCGCACCCACGCCCGGTGTGTCGGCTCGGTCAGATACACCGGGATCCCCAGCTTCCGGGCGGTCACCGCCATCCCCTGCACATGATCCTGGTGTTCGTGCGTGATCAGGATCGCGTCCAGCGTCTCGGGCTGCTCCCCGGCTGCTCGCATCCGTTTCATCAACTCGCGGCAGCTCAGCCCCGCATCCACCAGAATCCGCGTCGTCGCGCTGGAGACAATCGTGCTGTTGCCCTTTGACCCGCTGGCCAGCACTGTCATCCGCACCATAGCAGGAGGATACGCCCAACCCATGTGGAAGGCGCGCACCAATGCTCGCCCCCCGACTCCACCCAGGTACCATCGATTGTGGTCAGCCTGTGTCTGGCAACGACTCTCCGTGGGAGACAGGTCGAGAATCACGGTTCCAATGTTTCGGTCTGCCGGTGATACGACTCTCCCCACAGACCTTGTCATCCTGACGCTGAGCCATCGCGAGGCGGAAGGATCTGCGGTTGTAGATCGCTGGAGTGAAGCCCGTTTTTCAGCAGTTATCCCGACGATTCGGAGTCATAGCCGTGAGCGGCAGAAAACCGTAATCGGGCCACCTCTGTACCAGTTCTCCGACCGGTGCCACGAAATTGCCGATTGTCAGATCATGACCTCCGGTCTCCGCGATTTTCCCCCGAAAATGGTCGGGTTCCAGATCTTGGATCAGACCGAATATTGCAACACGGCGATGGAATGCGGAGGCAGTTCAAGGTGCGGAGTGTCGGGCCTCCACGGAATCACCTGGGGAACCACGCGAGCGGGATGGGCCACGTCATTGTAGGCATCGGGTGAATCGCCGCATAGAACCGTCACCCTGGTATCATCGCGACTCACGGGAGCGCGCAGATCGATCTTCCAGCGAGCCGGCGCTTCGGGATGACGATTCACGAGAGCGATCGCCACTCGCTTGCGGTCGTCGCTGCAGGTGGTGACTGCATCCAGGGCCTGCACCGTCTTCTGCTCCACATGCAGCGGGTCGCAGGCAATACGGGTCTCCACGACGTTCGGCTGGAGCAGGTCGGAGTACATCTTCAGAACGTGGAAGGTAGTTCGTTTGACGATTCCTTTAGGGTGAACGAAGAGCGGCCCACGCACGTTGACGACCGGAGCCATGCACGCCATCTGGACATACTTTGCCTGGCGCAAACATCCGTTGAGAAAGGAAGCGGAGAAGACCGCGTCGGCCATGGTGTAGGTCTAA
>Ga0224555_1000346_pt1 | contig 70807 bp, 49 predicted proteins | sample 714S23034metaG_FD_180687 | JGI IMG/M metagenome (GOLD analysis project Ga0224555, IMG submission 180687) | Peat soil microbial communities from Stordalen Mire, Sweden - 717 S2 30-34 | ecosystem: Environmental > Terrestrial > Soil > Wetlands > Peat | place: Sweden: Norrbotten County, Stordalen... | reverse complement strand
CTGGAACAGCGAGTACCAGAAGATAGCAGATGGTTGGCGGGAAAGTGGATTCGGAATGCTTGTGAAGGAACAGGATTCCTTCGACTCGATGGCATCGAGTTGGAGGAGAGGACGATTTGAAGTCGCATGGGATCAACCATAACGATCTGGGATGGCCGGGGGAGAATGAACTTTGGGCAAGGTCAGACGGTGGCGGCGCCCCGGGGCACCGCCACACGCCGCAAGCAAACACATTTGAGGAGCAAGTTGATCTGTGCCGCACCGATGGCATACATCACCTCACCTCCACAACTGCGTCATCAATTTATGGGTTCTTCACGAGCATTGTTATATAGCGCATGGCGCGGTTGGGAGTTGCCTAGCTGCTCCCCACAACCACACCCGCCACGACAGCGGCGTGATCTGAGGGCCAGAGGCCGTCGGGCAGCCGGCTTCGCCGGTTCTCCCCAATCCGCGCGGCTCCCCACGGAGTCACTCTGCCGTGTGTTAATGCCAGGTCTATCCGCTGGTAAAGTTGTGAGATAGGATTGTTGTCCGCTTCATCCTGACAGCAGGTCAATCCCGCGATCTTGGGAAAGAGCTCGGACCAAACGTCGTCATAGCCAGCCGACATAAAGTCCACATAGGTCGGGTCTTGTGGAAAAGGGAACGCCTGCGCGTTTGAATCCATCGCGATAATCACCGGTAAGGCGCTGTTTGCCGGGCCCGCACGCAACTCACCGCCTTGCAATTCCCGGATATTCGCGTCGAAGGACTCGAGATGGGTGTTGACGTAGAGCAAAGAGTGCCCGAAAAACTTCGCATCCACTGAGGCCCACGCCCTTGGATACGGAACGGGGCCGATCGGAGTTGGCAGAACGAGTTCGTTCACGAACTGTCCGGATTGCGGGTTACTCCACTGGAAGATCCAGGAAGGAAGATCCGTACGGGCCAGGACAACGTTGTAGTCATTCACGGCAACGCAAATGTAATCAGCGGGCGGAATCAGTCCCGGTGTAGGTGGAAATGAATTTTGCGTCACTTGCACGGCAACTTCGTAGTGCCCGCCCTGAGCGGCCAAGGCACTAAGAAGTTCCTGCAGCATGTCGTACTGGAGGGTCATGTTCGAGCACGTGCCCGCCACCGGGTCGAAGGTTCCGGTGTACCACTGGTCTACTTCCTGCAGGCTTAGCAACTCCGGCTGGACGTCGAGGATTTGTCGCGCCACCGCCCGCATCCGTTCTGGGGGATTGGTGCCTTGGACTTGCGTAATCACCTGGCCGACACCGAGCAGGAATTGTTGCAGAGTTTTAGCCCCCACCACCTGCAGGAAATCGGTTCCTTCGTTTACGTTGTACGTCATCACGGTGCCGATACCAGGGAAATGTTGAGCCACGGCAGGAACAGCCATGGCTGCCCAAAGCGCCGCGACGAAAAAGATTACAAGCGTTGCCCGTGCAATGTTGCGTTTCATGAGAGTTCTCCTGAATTGTAATTTTGAAGCCGAGGACCGAATTGCCTCATACCTACGTAAGAATGAAGCTCGAACTCGGGGTCTATATTCCTTCATAATTGTTTCCTTCGAATGCATGTCCCCTTAAGCTCGAGATCGAACCGTGCAGGCCTACTGCGAGGCCTTGGGAGGCGCGCGGTAGACGGTTGTATGGGCAGGGAGCACGGCGCCGACAATAGCCCCGCTTGGGGCGCCAATCACGATGCCAACAAGGGCGCGAATTCCGCGGTCGGACCCTCCGAGGAAACCGGTCTTCGAGCCGGAGGCGGCGCCAATGGCCGCTCCGATGGCTGCGCCGACCACAAGGCCGATCACAGCATGGCTGCCGCGCTTGGGGCCGGACGATGTCGAAACGCGGACAACGTTTTCACGTTTTACTGGGACATCGGATCCCTTTTCCTTCAGGGTAAGCAATTCATTGGTGACGCTGACAAATTCTCCGGCGTAGCGCTTCATGCTGGAGTCGATCACTTCGATTCCCTGGCCGGCCTTCAGGCCGTTTAGGTCAGACCATGAGCCCTTTTGGGTCTGAGCACCGAGCGCGGCAGGGATTCCGAGGAAAAGTACGAGAATCGCTGCGGCCAATGAAGTTATGAGCGGCCCCTCGCTCACTCTTCGATCCTGAGACCTGATTTGTGCCTGCGACGCTTGGGAGTGCCCGGAAAGTTGGCACCACTTGGCCCGGTTTTCTGTCACCTCCAGAATTGACTGAACTGCAAGCGCCTTGCTTTTCATTGTGTTTCTCTCCTAGAGAACCAACTGCCACCACTTCTTCCACATAGCACTATGCAGCTCGACTGCCATTTATCCTGACAGTCGACGGGCCAGCGGATGCGTGACACGGTGAATCACTGAATGGTGCTATATTCCCGAGTGAAAGGCTTGGCATGACTCTGCAACGAGAAGATCCTCCAGCCGAACACCTGGGTCTTCTCTATCGAGTGTCGCGAGCACTCTTGAAGGAAGGCGAGTACGGCGAACTTCTTTCCGGGCTTCTCGACACACTGATCGAAGGACTGGGGGCCGATCGGGGATTCGTGGTCGTGCGTGAGTCCGGAGAGTTCCGAGCGACTGCAGCACGGAACTTTCGCAGTGAGGCGCTATCCCGAGCGGAAGAGGCGGTCAGCCGCTCGATTGCCCGGTTCGTGATGGAAAGCGGGAGAGCAGTCTTGATCGGCGACGCCTCGATGACCGAGCCATACAGCAGGCAGCCGAGCATACAACAACTCTCACTTCGATCTGTTTTATGCGCGCCTCTCGTGGCGAGCGATGAAGCGTTCGCGCTTATCTATCTGGAAAATCGCCAGGTCACCAATTGTTTTACGGAAGAGCAGCGAGACTTGCTGGACGAAGTCTGCGCGTTGGCGGCACCACGATTGCGCGCCGCGGTGGCAATGAGCCAGGCACAACGCCGCGCGGAGGCTTTAGAACACGCTCACGGCCAATCCGACGGAATATTGACCGCCGACCCGGGAATGGCGCGCGTCTTGCAGACCGTACACCAGATCGCAACTACCGATCTGCCGGTTCTGATCGAGGGAGAAACCGGAACCGGGAAGGAATTGATCGCTCGGGCTGTCTATCGTCATAGTACACGGGTAAAAGGACCCTTTATCGCCTTGAATTGCGGTGCCATTCCGGCAACGCTCATTGGTTCTGAACTCTTCGGTTTCGTGCAGGGTGCATTCACCGGGGCCAATCGCGATCGTGTCGGTTTTATCGGCGCCGCCCATCGGGGAACGCTCTTTCTGGATGAGATCGGCGATCTCCCGCTCGATCTGCAGCCTCATCTGCTTCGCGTCCTGCAGTCGGGCGAGTTTACGCGGCTGGGTAACTCCCGGACTGAGCAGGTGGATGTTCGGTTCATCGCCGCTACCAACCGCGATCTGGAGAGCGAAGTGAAGGCCGGTAGATTCCGAGCCGATCTATTTTTCCGCCTGTCAGCCATCACGCTTCGTTTGCCACCATTGCGCGAGCGGCCCCACGACACCAGGTTGCTTGCCGAACATTTTGTTCGAGCCGCGGCGGCACGCTTTGGCCGGCCGGTGCCGCGCCTGACGGAGGAGTGTTTATCCGCGTTGACGGCCTACAGTTTTCCGGGAAACGTACGGGAACTCGAAAGTGAAATGGCCAGGCTAGCCGCGCTGGCGGCCGCGGATGTCCCATGCGGCGCTGATTTATTAAATGAAAGAATTCGTAATCGTGGCAACGGCCAGTCCGCAGGCTCGCCGCAAGCGCCGCCCGTCGCTCTGATGTCGCTGCATGAAATGGAAAAGCAACTGATCTTGTCCGTGCTACAGCACACGGGGGGAAATCGTACGCGCGCCGCCGAGATCCTTGGAATCAGCCGCGAAGGGTTACGGACCAAAGTCCAGCGACTTCAAGTTCCTGCGCCTCCTGATCCCCTTTCATAAGTTCACGTGCCCCCAAAACCAATCGTACCAATACGCTCGCCAATCGCAGTTTTCTCTGTGACTTCTCATTTCTTCAACCCGAGGCGTTCCAGCAACGCGGGAAACCTGGCGTCGTTCCGGAGCGGATCTGCCATTGGGTCCGTGGGCAGATAGACCAGGAAGTCACAGTGCTCTTCGTAGGCTTTGTCGAGCCAAGTGAACGCTTGGTTGTTGTCGCCAAGACCTGTGTAGACCATGGCCATGTAGAGACTCGAGACGTATCTGTCTCCGCTCATTTTCTGTAACTGCGAAATGATATCGCGCGCTGCCTCTTGCCTCCCGGAGACCGCGTAGAGGTGTCCCAAGAGTGCGAGGAGAGCCGGGTCGTGCGGGGCGAACGCCAGAATGGACTGATAAGCCTGCTGCGCCTGCGGGTACATTCCCATTTGCTCGTAGTTACGGCCGATTTGGATTATCGCCACCCCATAGTGCGGGTCAATCGAGAGAGCGATTTGGTATGATCCGATGCTGTCGCTAAACCGATGGGCCTCATAGTACGCCTCTCCCAGCGCAGCGTTGAGCAGAGGGGACCTTGGTTCGATCGAAACGGCGCGCTGCCGCTCCGCGATAGCCCGGTCTAAGTCCCCCATGGCAGTTAGATAGTAGGCGTAATACTGATGTGCGGTTGCGTAATCTGGCCGTAGTTCGATAGCCTTGCGGAATTCCTTTTCAGCTTCTGGGTAGTTCCAGTCGTATACCAGCGCGGAATATCCCAGCGAAACATGGGCCTCTGCCAGGTCTTTGTCCAATGCAAGCGCTTTTAATGCATTGGCCTTCGCCTTTGGAAAGGCTTCCCTCGGCGGCAAAGCAGTATTGGGTGCGGACCCCAACAGAGCGTAACAGTCCGCCAAACCAGCGTAAGAGGGTGCATAAGACGCGTCGTATGCGATTGCTTGTTGAAAATAGGAAATAGCCTGCGTCAGGCTCTGTGTAGTGCGTAGATTCCACTCGAAACGCCCATGCAAGTACGCCTCGTATGCTTTGGGGTTCACTTGATGCGCGGGCTGTATGTCCTTGGGGAGCGCAACCAGTATCTTCTGAACGATGTTGTCTACTACCGCACCCGTGCCTGCCCCGTCGGGATTCATTGCATGTCGGTCGCCCACCACGCCGGTCTGGTCTTTGCATGACACCAGTTGATCGGTGATTGCCAATTGATTGCCGTCGCGATGAACCGCACCCGCCAGAATGTACGTTGGTTTGTGACTTTCGCAAACTTGCTCAAAACTGAGTTCAGAATCTGCGGTTGTTAGCTCGACCACTCCCAGCTTTAGGGGATGAACTTCGCTCAATCGCGTAAAGACCTCTTCTCTCACAATCTCGGCAAGACGGCGAGAATCCGGATCGCCACCGAGGCTTTTGAAAGGCTGGATAGCTAAGATTGTCCTCGACGGCCAAAGCAACTCAATAACCCTTGGGATACCGACAGACGCGACGATCACAGCGCAGATCACAGCGAAGATCGCGGCGGCGATCCCGAGAAGCAGTTTTGGCAGAAGCGGCCGAGGCGGTGGAGGGGGCGGCGGAATTGGCTGAGGCGGAGGATGAACGACGTCGAGCCCAGAATCCCGCTGCAAGCCCACCTGGGTCAGAATCGCCGAGAAGCGTGGATCGGACCGCAAGCTGTCGAAAACTGATCCGACCCTCAGGTAGATCAATAGCCCGTCACGCTCGTCAACGGCTTTCCTCAGCCAATGAAACGCCTCGTCCGTCTTGCCCAACCCGGCGTACACGACCGCAAAAGCGACGGGCGGCACGTAATGGTTTTTTGCAGTCGTGAACAGTTCGTTCAAGATCTCGAGCGCGTCCTCAGTCTTCCCCGATGTCGCGTACATCTGTCCCAGGAAACCTGACCAAAGAGGTCTTGCGCCCCCGACCGTCAAGGCTTGCTTGAATTCGGTGATCGCTTCATCAAATCTGCCTTTCCGTCCAAACGTTAGCCCCAGGACGACGTGAGAGAGAGGAAACTTGGCGTCCATGGCCACGGTGTCGCGAAGCTGCTCGATTGCCTCCTCATTCTGGCTTGAGGCCCAAAGCAACAGCCCCAGGCTAAAGTGCGCCACCGGCGAAAAGGGGCTAAGTTGCCGTGCCAGCTTCGCCTCCACGAAAGCTTCATCGAAGCGCGCCAGGACCGCCAGGTAAGCCGAATACCAGGAGTGCGCATGGGGATAGCCGGGATCGAGTTCTATGGCTCGCTGGAACTCCTTTTCCGCGCCCTCCCACTCCCAATCAAAGCGAAACTTCACCATCGCCAACGCCAAGTGCGCTTCCGCAATCGAGTCATCAATACTCAAAGCTTTGAGAGCGGCCACCTTCGCTTTCTCCATCATCTCGGAAGGCGCTCTGAGGCCATACTCCCCCGTGCCCATCAAAAGGGAACAGTGCGCCAAGCCGGCGTAAGTCAGCGCCGACTGCGGATCGATATCGAGCGCGCGTTGGTAGTGCTCCACGGCCTTCCGGAAATCTTCGTCACTAACCCGGTTGTTCCAAAAATGCCGGCCCTTCAAGTAGAGGTCGTAGGCCAGAGGATTTATCGAAGCAGATGGTTTGATCTCGGCGGTGGGGTTTGCCGTCTCCAAGGGCGCAGGATCGAGCGAAGGATCGAGCGCAGACCTGCTCGACGGGGAAGCTCCTTCCATTATCGATCGACCTGAAGGGCTTAGCTTGGCTCTTATCTCGCTGGCGATGGCCGCCGCCACTTGCGACTGCAAGTTCAGGATGTCGCTGAGGTCCCGGTCGTAGCTTTCAGTCCAGAGATGCTGATCGGTGCGGGCCTCGATCAACTCCGCGGTGATGCGCACCCGATCGCCATCGCGACGCACGGAGCCCTCCACGATGGCATCCACGCTCAATTCGCGCGCGATCTGAGGGAGCGTTTTTTGGGCATGCTTGTACTGCATGATCGAAGTGCGCGAAATGACGCGCAACCCTGGTATTTTCGCCAGGGCAGTGATCAGCGACTCGGTCAGGCCATCCGCAAAATATTCCTGCTCGGGAACACCCGAAAGATTCTCTAAAGGCAACACTGCAACCGAGCGGATCGCAGGCAGTTGCGCTCTCACGCCAGCTGGCGGTCGCGGGGAGCGGTGAACGGCGTTCTGTTCGATTGCCTCAAGCGCAGCCTTTACTTCGCTGACATGCTGGTAACGCTGGCCCATTTCCTTGCGCAAACAGCGTTAGGTGATTCTCGAGAGCGGCTCCGGCACGTGTTCGGGCAGCGGCAAAGGGGAGCTTTGCAGGATCGCGGAGCCTAGCTCAATCATGGTGGCCCCCTTGAACGGCATTTGCCCGCTAGCCATTTCGTACAGCAACACACCAAAGCTCCAAATGTCGCTGCGGGTATCGCTCGGACGGTGTTTCAGCACTTCCGGAGCCCAGTAGGGCGGGGTTCCCACGATTGTGTCTGAACTGTCTTTGGTATCCGGGTTCTGGAGAGAGCTGGGAAGCTCGCTGCGGCGTTGTATCTTCGACAGGCCGAAATCCAGCAGCTTTATCTGGCCGTCCCGATTGAGCATCACATTGCCGCTCTTGAGATCGCGGTGGATCACGTCATTTTCGTGCGCGTGAGAAATAGCGTCGGCGATCTGGATGCCGTATTCGACCACAAGATCGAATGGAAGCCCGACATTGGCGGGGATGGCATTGGTGAGAACCTGCCCCTCGACAAACTCCATGACAATGCCGGCTTGGCTCGATTCTTCGATTACATCTTTGATCCGGCATATATTGGCGTGGTTCAGAGACGAAGCAATTCGGGCTTCCGTGTAGAGTTGGCGGCGGGCGGACTCGTCGGGAATCGTGTTTTCGCTAACCAGTTTGATGGCGACGACGCACGCGAGTGTGGGGTCCCAAGCACGATAAACCACACCCATTCCGCTCACGGCCACCAACTCTCGGAGTTGGTAACGGCCGAAGGTTCTACCCGGTAAAGGCGCATCGCCAGACAAGGGCAGATGTTAGATCGGCCCCACGCGCAAGTCAATCTAATCCGCAAGCCGGGATTCCCATCATCTTCACAATGATCTGAGTAACGGTGAAGTAGATGTCTCAACATTGACCGGACTGTGTCCCCTTGGACCAGCACGCCGTGTTGACGCTGCGGACTCAACCCGTCGACCGTGTATTAGTCTGACGCTTACCACCCAATTGGCAGATTCTTTGGCTGCACGTCGCTGGATACTGAAATGCCGCCGGGGTGCGAGCAGCTTCGTCTCGTGCTGACATTCCCGGATAGTCGGAGACAGAAAGCTGAGGCTGAAGCGGGCGGTGTCAGGGCCGGACGAAGTCCCCCGCGAGCGCGGTCGAAGAGCCTGGACACTGGCCGCGCCTCAGCTACACTCTCGCATCCGGGGATGGTCGAGAGCGGCTTTTGTTAGTGCTCATTAGGCGGCCGCTCGGTAAGAACCTGCTCGGTCGCGCGATGTTTATGAGCCTTAACCTGCCGCATGAGTTGCTCGTATTGCTCTTTGGTCATCCATTCGCCACGTGACAGCGGGGAGAGCACGTTCGTCAAGAAAAGTTGCAGGCCGACGATCTCGGTCAAGGTTCGCCTTCCATAGTTCACCTGGTCGCCCGAGTTCACGCGATCACTGTGGCGGAGCTCTCGAAGAAGTACCTCGCGAATCCATTCGCTAACCCGAATGCCACGCGCTGCGGCCGCGCGTTCGAGCTCGGCCAACTCCGACTGAGTCACCTTAGTGCTGGCAGTGTGAACCCGAAAATCTCGTGAACCGTTTTTCTTTGCGGGAGTTACTTGCTCCGTCATATGTACCTCTTTTCAATAAGTACGCCTAGGGCGCTCTCGGTCGCCTTACAGCGCTCTCGAAATTCAAGTCACACACTCGCAACGCGTCGCTGTAGAGCGCTCCAAAGCGCCCCGCAGCACCCTCTAAGGGGTGGAGTGTCAAAATTCTTCCGGTGCGAAGCACCGCGCGCTTACATCTCGCCGTATTCCAGCACCTGAGCCTCCCACGTATGGATCACTGCGGGGGCCTGCCATGCGCGTCGAAACAGATTCCGGATCGACTGCCAATGTTCCATCGGGAATTCGAACGTGATTCCGTTCTCACGCGCAAAGAAAAACACTCCCCTTTCCTCGTTCTCCAGGATCGCCGTGTGCGCGTAGAAATAGTAGCCTTGCCATTGGCAAAGATCCCGCTCCAAATCAAGCTCTTCCAGCATCCTCCGGAACTCCGCAATTCTCGGGTATCCACACACCGGATAGCGCGGGGCAAGTGGTCCGGGAAACTGCAAACGAGGGGAGAATTCATTTCCCTCTTCCCGCACCAGATCGAGGCGATATCCGCCTTCTTCCAAGGAGGGCAATGCCGGCTGAACCGCAAGCTCAAAATCCTCGTCGTCTATCTCCGCAGGCACCTTCTCTCGCAGGGGCTTGCGGTGAAGGGAATAGTGGCCGCGCGCACACACCCGCCACAGGGCTGGCCAGTGCGGCCAAAGTGCATCGTTCAACTTCTCAATATTCGAGAACGTCTCCTCATCGAGAAGTCGGTAGAGATTCCGCACGGCGAGGATCGGTTTTCGCCGCTTTTGAGCCGGGTTCCTCAGCATTTGAATGGTGTGATTCACCACCCGGCGCACGTCATCGCATCCAACATCCTTAGGTTCCTTTGCCTCGGCTTGTTTGTCCCCTGGAAGAGTCAACAGGTATACAAAGTCCAGTGGGGACTTCTTCGGTCTGCGTGCGAGGGCGTAAGCCGCAAGGAATGCCTCCAGGATTTCGGCCAGGGACTCGTAGGAAATCTGGCCTTGTGCGGTATTCGTAAATGACTCTGCGCCCCGCGCACAGTAGTGGGCCACCATGGTCCATTCCGCCTGCGAAAGCGAGAGTCTTGCGTCTGCCTTCCCGCGAATTCTCAGCAGGGAATCTGTTGGCTCCGTGAGCAGGTTTACCAACTCAAGACGGTCGTCTCTGGCAGACTCAAGAAGCTGCTTTGCCGCTTCCGATGTCGAGACAGTTTGGCCGGTCTTCAGCGCCATGATTTCCCTCAGCTTATCGAGCCTGGAGCGCAGAGCATCGGAGATGCGAATGGAGATTACCGGCTGCTGCAGTGTCGCTGCCTTTTCTGCCATGAGGCCTCCTAGACCGTTACAACGAATAAATATGTAACGTTATGTATTGACTCTATGTGTGTACATGTGGGGTATTGTCAAGTGCGATGTCATAGCCGAGGCGCAAATGCCTCTTTCCCTCCCCCAGGGCCAAGCCCTAGGTGGAGTAGTACAGGAGTTTTGTGAGGAGTAGATGAACTATGTCCCAGCCAATCGCGACGAAAAAACCAGCCATACCTCAACTCGTCAACACGCGCAACGCCGCTGAGATTCTCGGACGCTCAGCAGCAACCTTAAAGCGCTGGCGCGCTGAGGGAGTCGGGCCGAATTGGATAGAACTGCAAGGTCGGGTTAGTTATGATGTGAATGTTCTTTTGGAGTACATCCAGAAGAACACGCGAGTTGCTTCCGTGCGGGCTGCAATGGAGGAAGCTCGTGAAGCTGTTTAAGAAAACGAAGTCCAAGTTTTACTGGTATGACTTCACGGTGCGCGGACAACGCTACCGCGGGTCAACCAACGAAACAAAAGCGGCCAGGGCAGCAAAGGTTGCTGGTCTGAAACTCGCACAAGTGGTCGAGGATACAGATCCGCTTCCGAAAAAAGCTCCTGTGTTGCTAGAGTTTTCCCGGCGCTTCCTGGAATGGCTGGACAAGGTCAGACTGGAAGACAAAACCAAAACCTATTACCGCGATGGCTGGCGGCTTCTCAAGGCGACGACCATCGTGGGCATGCGATTGGATCAGATCACCAAAGACGTTATCGAAACATTGAGGTTCTCCGGCGCGTCCTCAAATGCCAATTGCGCGCTGAGAACGTTAAGAAGGATGCTGCACAAGGCGGAGGAGTGGACACTGATTCGCCACGCTCCGAAACTCAAACTGATGAAGGAATACGGACGTTCACTCAGGCTTGACGATGAAGCGGAAAAGAAATTGTTGGCGAGCGCTGCTGCCTGCAACTGGCGGAAACGCAGCCTTCAACTTTTCCGGGACATCATCATCTTGATGCGCGATACCGGAATGCGGAACGAAAGAGAGCTTTACCGGATGCGCATCGAGAACCTTGATTGGGAAGCCCGCGTGATCTTCGTGCCGGACAGCAAGACCGAAGAGGGACGGAGACGCGTGCCGATGAGCAATCGCGTCTTTGACGTTCTTAAGCAGCGGTGCGGAGAAAGGCGCGAAGGATGGGTTTTCCCATCGAAGCGTGCCGAGTCTGCTCACCTCACCACAATGGCGAAGAGATTTCGCGAAGCCAGAGTCAAAGCTGGGCTTCCCGAAGATCTTGTCCTTTATTGTGGGCGGCATGATTACGGCACCCGGATTCTGAAGCGAACCGGAAATTTGGCTGCCGTCATGAGAACCATGGGCCACAAGGATGTGAAGACTGCCATGCAGTACCAACATCCAGAACTAGAGATCGTGCGTGCAGCGCTCGATCACGACACAGCAGTTGAGAAACGGGCGTCGCCGGATTGAGTTACGGCACACTTTACGGCACACCTGGAAAAATCACTTTGCAAATCACCGGTAAGTGATTGAAAAGATGGTGAGCGCGGAAGGAATCGAACCTTCAACCTACTGATTAAGAGTCAGTTGCTCTGCCAATTGAGCTACGCGCCCACTGCCAACGGCAAGGTGGGGACAAACGTTGATTATACCATCCGTTCTGCGCGCTCCTGTGGGCGGATGAGCCTGAGCTTTGCTATTTCGCTCGTCTCCGGCCGACTTAACCTTGACCTCAAGCGCGGCTCCGCTCGCCATTGTTTACGTTGGCGGACTCTGCAGCGAGATGTCGTTCGAGCACACGCGCAATCCGCGGAAGGAGGATCTCGCGGCGACTCCAGCGCGCTTTTGCGATTACGCTGAGGCGGCTTCTCGGCTTTGCTCACCTGCAGCGGAATTCGCGCCGGAAACCGCTTTGCGAATCGGCATAACCTCGGCCTGAGCCGGCGCTCTTCGCTCAACTCTTCCGATGACCGGTCTGTCGGGCGCGCCCACTGCGGATAAGGATACGAACCTGTTCTCGCTCCGCAGACGATCAATCAATCGGCGTTCCCACGGGCGCAGCACTGGCTGCGGCAGCGAGAAAAAATTTCGGAATGTCCAAATCAGATACGCGCGTTGCACGAGATTCGGCTGTACATATCGAGGACCGATCGGCGTGTCCAGTTCAAGAACGCCATCGGTGAGTTTTTCAATCCACATGACTCGGCCCGCCTGAAAAAGGCACCCAACTTCGCCTTTGCTTTCAAAGCGGGCATTATTGCACCAGAGGCGGGGCATTGGGAAGCAATCTTTTTATTTTGAGAACAAATTATTTCGCCGCCTGGATCAGCCTAAGGAGATCAACGTGAGAATCAACCGACTTTTCAGCTGATCTCCGGCAACAATGCGATGCGGTCGAGGGTAGCGGCAATGCCCATACCCTTGCCGTCCGACTTCTCTACCCGCACCACCGAGGCCTGGCAGAGCGTCCATCCTCCGGGCCCCAGTCCCAGGCCGGGCGGCAGCATGATGACCAACTCCAGCTTCGAGCCTGCTTTCATCCCTGACTCGGAATAGAGGAAGATTCCCGATGAACTCAGATCGCGAGTCAAGCCCTGGTGCTCACCGCCCTCGTGACGCACCTTGACCGGGACACGAACTGGCATCCGCTGGCGCGAACGCCTCTCAGTAGTTGTAGTTCTCTCAGTCATGGATGTGTGTGGAAGTTTACTCTAGTTTGCCGGAAACGGTGGCGGCTTGACCCTAATTTTTAGTATGTTTACTAGTTGGTACTGGTGGGGGTACCCCCCCTCCCCCCTGTCTATTAAAATCACAGGTTTACGGGGAAATTTCCGCCAGGTCTTTGACTCTAAAGGAGTTAACTTACAAAGTATTCATAACAAAGGAGTTACTGGCAACTTTCCTGGGTCTTGTCTTTTAGAATCAATGAGTTGGACTTACTAAGTCGAGCAAAGTCTAGATTTCAAAGAGCTTACTGCAAACCTCGGCGCTGGCCCGCTGGGCTGCAACCTAAATTTTATTATAGCTCCTGTGTCAAGAACAGCGAATCCAGCGTAGTGGCTCGGTTTGGAAGACGCATCCCCCCAGCGGCTAAAAGCCGCTACTGATTGTGCGGCATTTACGGCACGACTGAAGTCGTGCCCTTTCAAAACAAATCGAAACTGAGCCACTACCGAATCCAGAGTTGTTGCGGCCGCAGGCAACTGGCTGGCTGGTCCACTGGCATCTCCAGAGCTGGACGGGCGAGGACGCCCGTCGCTCCACCAGCGCGGGGGGGTTGCGGTGCGCTTGGTTTGGACAAAAAAAACGCTCCTCCCGCAGGTACGCGGGAGGAGCCGGGGAAGAAGCACAGTTAGAAACTGAACTTGACGGCCAGTTGAATTCCGCGCGGGCCGCCGCCGCCCAGGAACGGGTTGCCGATGCCGACGTCGCCAGTAGCGGTCAGCTGGTATCCAGGGTTGTAGGGTTGGCCGCCAACTTCGTGATTCCCCACCACCTGGAAACCGCACCCGCAGCCGTTGCCCCCCTGATTAATGGGCTTGGCCAGGTTCGCAGCAGGATCGGCAATGAACGCCGGCAAAAGCGGGCTGGAGAAATTGGGATGGTTCAAAAGGTTGAAAAATTCGGCGCGCAATTGCACCTTCACGCGCTCGCTGATCGCGGTGTCCTTGTAAAGCGCGAAGTCCCACTGTTTGTAGGTTGGACCGACCAGAGAGTTGCGCCCCAGGTCTCCATAGTGCCGCGTGCCGGGCACGCAGTCGGATGCAAAGCCCGACGGCGCTGCCAACGCAGCCGCCGTGATTGTGCATGGCATGGCAAAAGAACTGAGGTCAATGTAGTCGGCTGGATTACCTTTGTGGTAGACGATGGGTCCGACCACATCCGGGCGGTCATAACCCTCGCCGCCCCCACTGTAATCATCCTCGGCATTGTAGTTCAGGGTGAAGGGCTGGCCGCTCTGCAGCGAAACTGTGCTATCGAAGGCCCAGCCGTTCTTGAACCGCTGCATGCTCCCGCCCCGGTTCGGTAGTTCATAGCTAAACACCCAGGTGAGGCGATGAGGGATGTTGAAGTTTGACGGTCCGTATTCTTTTTGCGGGCTGTTACTGTCTTGGGGCTGCGCCGCGTTCACAACGAAGTCTTCGAGGTCGCTCGAGTTGTCCAGTGACTTCGAATACACATAGTTGACCGTCGAAGTGATGCCGCGCCAGCCGTTGACCTTGAAGCTGGCCTGCAGTGAGTTGTAATTCGACTTGCCGGTGGACTTTTCCTGGAAGATATAAAAAGCACCTACGCCAGCGTTGCCAAATGGACGCGGCACCGAGAAGTCCTGGATCGCCCCCGTCGTGGCACAGGTCGCGGTGCCATATGGGCAATCCGCCGCAGTAATCGCAGCCTGGGTCGGCTGATTAATGTCGTAGAAGCGGAAAAGCCGGTGGCCCTGCGATCCCACATAGCCCAACTGCAGCGTCGTCTTGCTTGTAATCTGCTGTTGGATGTTGAGGTTAAAGTTCTCCATGTAGGGCGTCTTGATGTGCGGATCGACCGAGAAGATGTCGCACTCGACGATACCGCAATTGGAGGGCGTGTAGACGGGCGTCAACACCCCGCCAGGATTGATCGTGGTGCCGTTGAGTGCCGCCGAGGTAATTGGATCCGATCCAAAGTTTGCGTATGCCGGACCGGGGGCGTAATAGGCCGGGTAAGGCAGGTGACCCAGGAAAATATCCTGCGAGAAAGCGTCATAGAAGAGACCCCATCCGGCGCGAACCACGGTCTTGCCTTTCCCGTTCGGGTCCCAGGCAATACTGGCTCGGGGCGAAAAATTCTTGTAATCCGGCTGGTAGAGGCCGCTCAGCCCGGGAGAGCCTACTTGGGCCAGCGCGCCGGTGCCGGTATCCGAAACCGGATCAAAGCTGGTCACCAGGAAATTGTAGAACAGGTTGTTCTTCTCTTGGACCACGGCGTAGTAGTCCCACCGCATGCCATAGTTGAGAGTGAGTCGCGGGGTTAAGCGAAAAGCATCCTGAACGTAAAGACCGTAGCCGTTTTCGAAGGTGTGACGTCTGGAATTCCCTGAGTATTGGAGGCTGCCAAATCCACCGCCTTCCGGATCGCCCTCGAGAAAAGAGCTCAGGGTCGAGAATTTGAGTCTCCCGCGGAAATACTTGTCGAAGTACTGTTCAATGCTGGTACGGCGGAACTCAAAACCCATCTTGATGTCGTGCTTGGCGATTTTCCACGCGAAACTCTCGATGAACTGGTTGTTGGTATCGACGCGTTGACGGGGATCGCCGGAGGTAGATCCCGGCTGGGCGAAGAAACTGCTCGCCCCAGTCGGCGTCACTGAGACGAGTGTAATGGGAAGGCCGGAATCGTGCGGACCCGAGCCCGCGCAGTCCGCCAGTGAACTGGCCGCGCACAGGCCGATCGAACTCGGGTGGAAGCTTTGATCTTGGGCAAAAAAACCTTCCGCGAACCGGTTCCATCCGTAGCGCAGTTCATTCACTTTGTTGGTGCCAATGGTGTGCACGTAAGAGAGAGAGACCAACTGGACGCGGGTCGGCGTAATGGTGTTGTAGCCTGGGAGTTCGCCGCCGGAAGCCGTCAGGGCCAGCGGAAACGACTGCGTGCTGTCGCCGAAGAAATAGCGGCCGGTCAAAATGTTGTTCTGGTTGAAATTGTGGTCGATCTTTCCGATCACACTGCTGAGGTTGTTGTACGAAGGGGTGACCAATGAGGCGTTAGGACCGGCGGGGCACCCCACATCTTCTCCAGTTCCAGGCGCACTTGGGTTTCCGTACGTTCCCGGAATATTCGGCGCCGGCCAGAATTTCAGCATAGCCGCAGTCACAGGGTTTGCTGCACCGTTCGCACTGATGTCAGCTGCGATTTGAGCCGGGTCCGGCACGCACGCGAGAGTCACCGTTCCCACGGTCTCGCGCTGACCTTCGTAGTTCGCATAGAAGAAGGTTTTGTCCTTCACGATCGGGCCGCCGAGCGACCCGCCAAACTGGCTGTTGTGGAAGGGCGCCCGCAGTTCGCTGGTCTGGTTGAAATAATTGCGCGCATCGAGCGCGTCGTTGCGGAAATACTCGAACAGTTCTCCGTGCAGAGCATTGGTACCGCTCTTGGTCACGATGTTGACCACGGCGCCGGCGTTGCGTCCATACTCGGGCTGGAAGTTAGAGAGCACCTTCATTTCAGCGACGGCGCCGATGGGAAGAATGGCCGACGGCACGGCGAACACCCCACCCTGGTTGATAGCGGGGTCGTTGCGATATCCGTCGTTCATGTCGGTGCCGTCGAGCAGGTAGTTGTTGGAGCGCCCGCGGGCGCCGTTCATCGAGAACTCCCCAAACGATCCCGGCGAGTCGGTGATCTGATCGGGCGAACCTGCGACACCGGGATTTAAGAAGATCAACTTGGTGTAGTCCCGGCCGTTGATGGGCATATCCTCGACCGACTTGCTGGTCAGCACACCACCCAGTTCATTGGACTGGGTTTCGATCTGGGGAAGGTCGCCACCGGAGACTTCGACCATCTGTGTGACTTGGCCGGTTTTCAATTGCGCGTCCACACGCCGCTCGGTGGCCACGTCCACTTCGACGTTGTTGGTGATTGCGGTCTGGAAGCCAGTCTGCGTTACGGTGACGGAGTATGTGCCGGTGGGCAACTCGGGCACGCGGTAGCTGCCGTCGCCGCTGGTTACGGTCGCGCGCTCGATGCCAGTTGCCAAGTTGCGCACTTTGACGGTCGCTCCGGCCACGAATGCTCCGGAGGGATCGGTCACGGAGCCGAGGATTGTCCCACGAAACGTTTGGCCCACGAGCAAAGCCGTCGAGAGCAGAACGAACACTATCAATAAATGCAGTTTCATTCCCGGTTCTCCTTAGTCTCAGTTCGTCACGGGCACTGGAACAGACCCACGCTCCGCGAGCAGCAACTACCGTTCCACTTGAGATGCGCGGCATTATATAACGAGGGCGCGCGAAAGAACTGTGTCAAACCTCACACGAGGAAGTTCGGGAAACAGGATTAGCACGGGAATATGCGTCGCCCGGAGGCGATCGAGAGGCAGCAGAAAACGTGGAGGGCGAGCGCTCCGGCCAATCGCCGGAAGTCTCCTGAAGTCTATGGAGGAAGCCCCAGGAGGAAATCTACAGAATCACAGATTGCGAATCTACAGGTTCTGGAAGGCTGCGGGAGATTCTAGAAGCTGAAGGCTACGCCGCCGCGCACCGAGCGTGCCGATTGCACCAGATAAAGAGTGCGCCCGTCCCGTCCCATCACGGGCACATACCCCTGCGCGAGCAGATTTCGCAGGTCCATGAGAACTTCCATGTGTCCGGCGAGGAAGCTGGCCGGAATCGGCTGGCGGATGAAGAGGTTCAAATACGGATCGGACTGGCCCGCTGAAGTGTTGAACAGGTCGACCGGCGTCAACGTGCGGCCGCCCGTGTAACGATAGGAGGCGATCCATCGCGTCTTCGCCTTGGGCAAGGTTCCGCTGAACTTCGCGGCCACAGCCTGGCGTTGCTCCGCGCGAATCCATTCCCGCGCGTCCTGGAGTTGGACGTCGGGGCGCGACAGGTCGAGCACGCCGCCGTAGGCATAATCGAGGGTCGCGGTCAGATCGGAGTACAGCTTCCGCTGCAGCACCACCCGCATCCCGCGGGTCGCGTAATCGTTCCCCTGATAACTGAAAGTACCCGAATACACATCGGGCAGCACATCGCCCGATTCGACCGTCATTTCGCCAGGCGTCATCTCGCCAATTCCGGTAAGCACCGGATCGATCATGCTGTCCGAGTAGAACGCGACCTGCATATTGTTCTTGCCGATGCGCTGGGAGATCGACACTTCCTGGTGATGCGCTCGCTCGACAGCCGGAGAAAACCCGGTGATGCTCATGCGCGGCGCGGTTTCGCTCAGGTCTGACGAAGCTGACTCCAGGTGATCGTCGCCCAACCGATCTTCCAGTTCCATATTGGGGACTGAACTCGCGTATTGATATTCGAGCACCGTGTTCGGCGTGATATGCAGATCGGCCGATCCGAAGGGCTTGAAAGTGTTTACCCGCCCCATAAACTGGATCGCTTGCAGTTCGCTGCCGAGCTTCATCTCCAGCCTGTCGCCCAGGACCACGCGATCGGAACTTGTCGCCGACAGGGCTTGCAGCGAGGCGCCGGGCATCGTGTTCAGGTCAGGTGAATTCAGCCTGAGGGCCGTAATCGCCACCGAAGGTTCAAAGACACCGTTGAAGCGGTTGGTGTATGTGGTTCGGAGCACCACCGACGGGATACCCTGGCCGTCCGCCTCATAACCGAAGTTGCCGTTGAGTCGCAGGGTGCCGCTCGACAACAGCGAACGCTCCACCGCAAAACCAGCGTTCATGTCCGACGAACTGCCGAAACCCTGCCCGGGTGATCCGGCCAGGAAACTCACCGTACCTTTCAAGTCGTGGTCAGCGGCCGACTCGCCGCTCTGCGCGACTACAGTCGTGCCATCTTCAAGCACGCGCAGAATGGGCCGGTTGGCGACTGAGCGCAGCGTCCATTTCCAGTCGTCATCGTCCACCGGACTGCGCAGCGGAACCAACTGGATGGCCTCGAACAGCGTGGTTAGCGTGACATTCACCATCAGCTTGGCGCCGGCACGCACGCTGATTTTGTCGCGCAGCGAAGGCAGGAACGAAGGCGCGCTCACCTTGACGCTATAGGTTCCGGGCAGCAGACTGGCAACCGAATAGAAGCCACGATCGTCGGTGAAAACCTTCAGCGCATGGGCGGCCGAACCGAGTATTTCCACCGCCGCGCCCATTTGCGGCGCACCGCTGCCATCGCGAACGTATCCAGATATCGCACCCGAGATCGCGCCTGAGGCAGTTCCCGACCATGCCGGACGAGCCGCGGTCGTGACCATGACAGCGACGACTACGAGAAACCCGAGCTTTCGGAACATCTCGCCCACCACCTCTGGGAAACCAGGCAGCAGCTTACTCCACGGCAAAGGTTGCCGTTGGATCCACCATCTGCTTGGAAAGGTTGTCGTTCACTTTGATCTCGATCTTGTACAAGCCCGGCTGCAGGTTCGCCGCGGAAAGCGTCTTCTGCAGCGTGACTTGGTCGCCCACATTGCCCATTGTTTCGGTCGACTCTACCGTATGGATGACCGCCTTGTTGTTGGCGTCGGTCACATTGTATTCGATTGTGGCCGAAGGCTTGTGGGTCTTTTCGTCCACGCTGAGATTGTAAACCTGCATCCAGAAATTCAGCTTCTGATTACGCTTGAACGAAATCGGCTTGCCGTCGGAAGGCGCCACCCGCGGCCGCACTTTTGTGGTCCCGATCACGAAATTGCCCGTGCCTACGTTCTTAGTCGCCACCGGTTCCATCTGGTCGGCGATGATGAGCGTTGAGCTGCTCAACTTGTCCTCGCTGAAGTCCGGGATCACAATCGCATGGCTCCAGCTTCCGGTGCGATCTCCGTTCACATCTTTGACGACGACGTCGAGGCGGTAGCGATTCTGGCTGATGCGCAGCGGCAGGGCTTTCCAGTACACCGAAGAATTTTCCGCGGTCTTGGTTAACAGTTCCACCGGCACATCGATCTGCACTGTGTCTTCAAAGGTTTGTACGATCCTGCCCGTGAGCGTCGTCACCCGCCCGAAGATATTGACCGTGCCGCGCTCCACGCCCTCCTTGTTCTGAAAAGTGACGTCGCGGTTCTTGATCTGAATCGTGACCGGAACCAGCACCGTGTCGCTGGTGACCTTCACGAAGTCCGCTCGCACATCAAAAGGCATCAGGTTGACGCTGAGCTTGTGGCTCACCACTTCTTCCAGGTCCTTGAACTTCACGGCCGGCGCCGCCTGCAATTTGGCAAACTGTGTCAGGCGGTCGAATTCCTTGGACTGCAAATCCTGGTTGAACGGTGAGGCACCCAGTTGCTCGATGCCGTTGGCGCCGGTGAAACGACTCGTCTTGCTCGACATGCCCATTTGCTCGGACAGCGTCAGCCCGGCATTCGGGGTATACTTCAAGGCGTCTTTTTCCGAGCGGTCGATCGTCATGTGGTAGTCGTTGCACATGCAGGTATCGACGAACTCGATTATGACTTCCTGCCCAATCCCCTCCAGGTAGCGATAGCGCCAGGTTTCAAAGGGGAAAGTCGAAGTCTCGCCGCCGCCTTCTTCCATGGGGCGCTCATAGGTGCCGCCGGAGGGGTGAGACTCGATCTCATCCGCCGGCCCAAACACGATGTACATATGGCCGCGGTCAGTCTTCCAACCCGGGATACCGGCCGCGAAGTGCTCGTTGGCGTACGCAATGCGCCGGTAGTGCTCTTCTTTAAATTCGTTCTCTTCAGTGTCCGGCGTGGGATCGCGGCGCTGCCAGAAGGCCTCAATAAACTGGTCGCGCTCTTCGTCGTTCGAGAGCTGCATAAAGGCGGATCTCTCTTCGTCGGTGATAATCCAGCGCACGTCCTCGTCCAGCCACTTCCGATAAGTCTTGCTCAACTCAATCTTCAGCGCCTTGGCGTTAGCCTTCCTCTGTTTTTCCGGGATCGGGCGCTTGAGAGGATCGGTCTGGCTTCCCTGGGCAGCCGCCGCGTTGTTATCGGTGCCCTTCGCGTCCTTGTCCTGAGCTTCGGAAACGGCGGCAAAACCCAGTGCCAGCACGCCGGCCAGCAAACCAGCCGAGCAGCGATTTCGAAAACCTGCAGAGAACATAGAAAGCCCTACCTCACGAAAAACGTCAGTGGCTTAATTCTATGTTCATTGGATACAACAAGGCAAGAAGAAGTGGCCTGGCAGAAAAAGATTTCCTGCTCTGAGCCCATCTTCTAAATCCCTTAAGAATCCGCGTCTTGCGGTCGCGTAGCCGGGCGACCAGAGGCCCAGCAGGGGTCACCAGCCATCGCTTCGCAGGCCAACTGACATGGCACTCGGCACGATATAATGATTTGCGCTACTGGTCTACTCTCCGTAAGCCAGCCGGAGCGACACAGGGAGAGACCGGTTTCGCGGGAACCCGGGAACTTTCCCCATCGTTTGAACGTAACTATCAATGCGCAACCACGGTACATTTTCGCCTTCTATATCCAGAACCCGGGGGTTAAGTGGCAGGACAATAGTGAAGACTCAGTGGTGAAGGCCTAGCTATGAAGACCTGGAAGAAAGTATCGATCGGGGTGGGCGCGGCCCTGCTGCTCGTCATCATCGTCGGCGTCACGGTGTACCAGAGCCAGAAAAACCTGGTGACGGTGCAGACCGGCAAAGTGCAAAAGCAGAACCTGGCCGCGGTGGTCAGCGCGTCGGGTGAAATCAAGCCCAAGACCTACGTCAACATCGGAGCCAATGCCTTCGGCAAGATCATCAAGCTGCACGTCAAGGAAGGCGACCGCGTGACCAAGGGTGAGTTGCTGGCGCAGCTCGAGAATGTGCAGTCCTCGGCCGACGTCAATGCCACTCGCGCTTCGGTGCAGGCGGCTGTAACTGACGACGCCGCCGCCGATGCCGCGCTGAACACCTCGCTCGCGGACTTGAATCGCGCCAAGTCCGACGCCGTCCACGCCAAGCTCGATTGGGACCGCGCCCAGGGCCTGTACGGCGCTGCCCTCATCGCCAAGCAGGATTACGACGTCAAGAAAGCTGCGTGGGAGTCGGCCGATGCTGGATTAGCCCAAGCCGAAGCGCGCGTCGCGCAAGCCAAAGCGCAGAAAGATTCGGCGGACAAGCACATCACGCAGAACCAGGCGACCCTGACCCGGTTTAACGACGTGCTGCAAAAAACCACCTACGAAGCGCCCTTTGACGGAGTAATCACCAATCTTCCCGTGCGCGAAGGCGAGACCGTGGTCATCGGAATCCAGAATTCACCCGGTAGTACGCTGATGACGATTGCCGACATGTCCGTAATCACCGCGGAGGTCAAGGTGGACGAGACCGACATCGTCAACGTGCATCTCGGCCAGCCTGCGGACGTGACCATCGACGCCATCCCGCACAAGGTCTTCCACGGCATCGTCAGCGAAATCGGCGACAATGCCATCGTGCGCTCGACTGGTGTCGCGACCTCGCAGGCCACCTCGACCAGCGAGGAAGCGAAGGATTTCAAAGTTGTAGTGACGCTCACTGATCCGCCAGCGGATCTGCGCCCAGGCCTCTCCTCGACCGCCAAGATCACGACCGCGACCCGTGGCGGCGTGCTCAGCATTCCGATTCAGGCGCTCACCGTCCGCACCCAGGCAGATCTCGCGCCGAAAGATACGGGGAAACGCAATAGTAATGTTCAGGCCGCCAACACCGCTCCGGCCGAAGCATCGAAGCAAAAGGAGGAAGTGCAGGGCGTGTTCGTGATCCGCAAGAAGAAAGCCGAATTCGTTCCGGTGGATACCGGCATCAGCGGCACCACGGATATCGAGGTCACCAAGGGCTTACAAGAGGGTGATGAAGTAATCACCGGCAGTTACAAGGTTTTACGCACTCTGAAGCCGGGAACGAGTGTCAAAATAGATAACTCGGCCCCGAAAAAAGAAGACGAAAGTTAGTAAAGACGCGGCAAGCCGCGTCTCTACGGGAAAGCGTCTAACCTCTGCCAGGCTAGAACGTCCAAGATAGAACGGCGATAGGAGCGTGCGTGCCCGAGTCCGATCCGCATAAGGAGAACAAGATGGCGACTGCCGAGGTATTCCCAATCGATAAGCCTGCGAACTGGGCTGGGCCCGATTCCTACATGATCTCAACCGAGGATCTGTGGAAGACCTACGATATGGGCTCGGAACAAGTGCATGCGCTGCGCGGCATCAACCTGCGCATCCAGCGCAACGAATACGTCGCCATCATGGGGCCGTCCGGCTCCGGCAAGTCCACGCTGATGAACCTGATCGGCTGTCTCGACTCGCCTTCCAAAGGCCAGTACTGGCTCAACGGACAACTGGTCAGCGAACTCGACGACGATGAACTGGCCCGCATCCGTAATAAAGAAATCGGTTTCGTGTTCCAGACTTTCAATCTGCTGGCCCGTGCTACTTCGCTGCACAACGTGGAGCTGCCGCTGATCTACGCCGGAATTCCCGCCGAAGAGCGGGCCGAGCGCGCCAAGGCCGCACTAGCATCGGTCGGCATGGAGTCCCGCATGAGCCACAAGCCCAACGAACTCTCCGGCGGACAGCGGCAGCGCGTAGCCATCGCCCGCGCTCTGGTCAATAAGCCCGCCATCATCCTCGCCGACGAACCGACCGGCAACCTTGACTCGCAAACCGGCAACGAGATCATGGCCCTGTTCGATCGCCTGCACTCGGAAGGCAACACCATCGTACTGGTGACACATGAGCACGACATTGCCGAGTACGCGCATCGCATCGTCTCCATCAGGGACGGCGTGGTTGCCAAGGACGAAGTGAAGCAGTAAGCTCTCGGGTAAGAGGGTCAAACCGTCCGCAAAACGCAAAGGAGCGTATAGTTCCGCTTAACTTCTGTTCGGAGGGATTATGCGCACCATTCTGGCTCTGCTCCTTTTCACGATAACCGCTTTTGCCCAGGATCCCTCCGCAGTCTCCGCCGCGCAAGCGGCCTGTGGTCCGAAAAACGTGAACTTCGACGTAAAGAACGACGACTTCCAGCACACCGTCGGACAGCCCGAAGCGGGCAAAGCGCTGGTTTATGTGATCCAGGATATCGGGTCCGTAAATTGCATCGCAGGATGCATCACGACGAAGATCGCCGTTGACGGAGCATGGGTCGGCGCCAATCATCACAATTCCTATTTCTCTTTCGCGGTGGAGCCTGGCGAACGCCATCTCTGCGCCAACTGGCAATCGCATTTCGAGGGGTTGTCCCAGATAGTCGGTCTGGTCCACTTCACTGCCGAGGCCGGCAAGGTTTATTTCTTCCGGACCAGAGTGCTGGGCGCGCAGGCCACGAATTTTTTCAATTTTGAGCCGATCGACAGCGACCAAGGGAGACTCTTCGTCGCCTCATACCCGATAAGCGTCTCGCATCCGAAGAAGTGAAGAGAAGGGCAAGAGTATGGAGGCTGCGGAAAACTCCGCTCTTGGCTTTGTTTTGAAGGGACGCGGCTATTGCTGCTGCGAATTCGCGCCGCCCGTCTTTTCGAACGTTGCCTCTGGAATGATCTCGCCCGACCCCGCCATGAAGAAGTTGTGGTCGTACAGATTGCGGTACATGCGGCCTGCAATCTCCGCCGCTTTGGGCCCGAAGGTAGAACGGCCGCCCTGCAGGAAGACGACCGTCACAATGCGTCCGATGTCGGTGTTGGCGTAAGAGGCGAACCATCCGAAGCGCGTGCCAGCGCGCGAACATGTCCCGGTCTTGCCCAGGATCGACTCCTCGTTGAAGTTCAAACGCAGGCTGCGCGCGGTGCCGTAGGCGACGGCTCCGGCCATGCCGTCGGCGAGTTCGGGAATCACCGGCTCAATGTCGAGATGGCGCTTGACCCGAGGCTGGAAGCCGGCGACTGCTTCGGGGCTGGGCGGATGTTGCAGGTAGTAGAGCGTACCGCCGTTTGAGATCGCCGTAACCAGCGCGCCCAATTGCAGAGGAGTCATCGAGATGCCCTCGCCAAACGAGCACATCTTGCTGACGCCGCCCAGTTTGGCGGGAATTTCTTCCTCCGGATAGGTGCCCAGTTGCTCGCCCGGAATGTGGTAGCCCGCGAGTTCGCCAAGTCCGAACTGGTGCGCATAGTACTGCACCTTCTCGAAGCCGAGCTTGCGGCCGACCGCTTCGAAGTAGGCGTTGTTCGAGTGCGCCAGCGCCTCCGTAAGATTCATGCGGCTGCGGCCCCCGAGCGCAACTTCAGTTTCCTTGTCAATCACGCCTTCGCTCAGTGCCGCCAGAGCTACGGAAAGTTTGATGGTCGAGCACGGCTGCGCGCCGCTCGAAAGCGCCAGCTTCTGGTTGACCATGGCGAGGACGCGTCCACTGGTCGGCTCGATCGCGACCACGGTGCCGTTCATGTTGCCCAAGGCGTCGATCGCGGCCTGGCGAACCACGGGGTCTTCGCCGGCGGTCACGTCACCTTCCGTAATATCGGATGCGAACGAACTGGTGTGAAAACGCTCGTAATATCGAGTGCGGCGATGGGTAGCGGAATACCGCGTGCCGGCAGAACCCGGTGCGGCAGAATGTGTCGCGGCAGAATGCGTGGCGGCAGAATGCGTCGCGGCATTCGGCGAGCGCGGGACGCGGCTCCGCGCCAGCGTTCGCATGCGCTTCTTCGCATGTTGATTTTCCGTAACCCCGCGCGCTTTCGCATGCGCCGTGAGCGCGCGCGGGTTGACGCTGGCTGCGAGGCCACTCGCTTCCAGCAACATTGCCAATCCTACGAAAAATGCGAGACGAAGTAACCAGGCCCTTAACTTCACTTTCACCATCCCCGGCGGTACTCGGCCAATCGGCTGCTTAATCTGTCGGCCTAGTTAATTAGATGCAAGAGTCTCGCCAAATCCCCACACCGACGGGCGCGTCCCCTGCAACTGTCCGATAGTAGGCGATTTACGCGGTTCGGCGCAATGGCAAAGTACAAAGCTGCCACTAGCGGGATTTGTCCGATAACTATATGAATAAATTACGTTTAATGGGATTTCGCAGAGAGGACAAGCACCTTGGTAATCTCATCCGCTTGTTACCTTGCAAGGTACTGGGACTTTGCACCAGTTTGCACATCCGAGCCGGTGGCGTGCCAAGCGTGGGCGAAGTCAGCGCATGGCAACTGCTGGAACATTGTCATCGCTCCCCGGCAACTGCGAAGTGACTAGCGCCTGCGGGACAGGCTGCACGATCTACGGCACCGCGCAACTCACCTGCCCCTAGGCCCGGCTGCGGTAGAATCCATCACGGCCGCTGTATTGCCGATGAATTCTGCCGAGGTCTGCCTCTTGCGAACGTCGCTTGTGATTGTCCCTTTCGTCGTAGCTCTCGTCGTCCCTCTTTTCGCCCAGGCTGCCCAACAAACGCTCGAAGCTCGGCGAGCCGAACTCAATCGTCTGCTCGCCGATCAATGGGAGTACACGCTGCGCACCCAGCCTGAACTTGCCACCCAGGTTGGCGACGATCGCTACAACGATCGGCTGAGCGATTTTTCCGACAAGGCGATTGCCGACGATCTCGAACACACTCGCCAGGCCCTGGCGCGCTTCGAGGCCATCGACGTCACGGGTTTCCCCGAGCAGGAAAAACTCAACCACGCGCTGATGCTGCGCAGCTTGCGCGAAACGCTCGACGCCGCGCCATTCAAAGACTGGGAAATGCCCGCAACGCAGTTTGGCGGCATTCACCTCGGATACGCTTCGCTCGCCTTCGATTCCCCCTTCCGCAACGTGAAAGATTACGAAGACTATCTGTCCCGTCTGCGCCGGATCCCGCGCGTGCTCGATCAGGCCATGGCACACATGCGCGACGGACTGCGCGACCACCGCATGCCGCCGAAGTATCTGCTCGAGAAAGTTTCCAGCCAGGCGCAGCAGATTGCCGACGACCCGCTAGAGAAGAGTCCATTCACCGAGCCGCTGCGCAAGTTCCCGGACTCCATTTCTGAGAAAGACCGGAAACAACTGAGCGAAGCAATCGAAAGCGCGGTAAAGAACTCGGTCGCGCCCGCGTATGAAAAATTCGCCAAGTTCGTGCGTGAGGACTACGCGCCTCACGGGCGGCTCGATCCCGGCGTGTGGGCTTTGCCCGACGGAGAAGCTCGCTATCGCTTCGCTGTCCGTCACCAGACGACCACCGATTTCACTGCCGACCAGATTCACCAGCTGGGCCTGAAGAGCGTGGCGGAAATTGAAAGCCAGATGCTGAGCATCGCCCGGGCGCAGGGATTCAACGATCTGAAATTGTTCAACGAGCACATCCGGCAGGATCCAAAACTGCACGCCAAGTCGGGACAGCAATTGCTCGACCTCTACACGCAATATCGCGACCAGATGTACGGCAAGCTGCCGCAACTATTCGGACGGCTGCCGAAGAACAAGCTTGACGTGGTGCCGATGGAGTCGTTCCGCAGCGCTGAAAGCGTTCCTGCCGATTATTCGCTGGGCGCCGGAGATGGCTCGCGGCCGGGTCGGATCAACGTCAACGAGTATGCGCCCGAGAAACGATTGCTGCTCAACGTCGAAGCCATCGCGTACCACGAAGGCGTTCCCGGACATCATCTGCAATTTTCGATCGCGCAGGAACTTACCGGCCTGCCGCCGTTCCGCAAGTATGACCTCGATCTGAACGCATACACCGAAGGCTGGGCGTTCTACTCCGAGCGCCTGGGAAAAGAAGTGGGCTTCTATCAGGATCCATACAGCGACTACGGCCGCTTGCAGAATGAGATGTGGCGCGCCGTGCGCTGGGTGGTGGATACGGGCGTGCACTCCCAGCGCTGGACGCGCCAGCAGATGGTCGATTTCTTCCACGAACACACCGCGATGGATGATCAGAACATCCAGACCGAAGTGGATCGCTACATAGCGTGGCCGGCGCAGGCGCTTTCCTACAAGATGGGACAGATGAAAATTCTCGAACTGCGCGAACGCGCCCAACGGGAGTTGGGAGCGAAATTCGATCTGCGCGCCTTTCACGACGCGGTGCTCGATCAAGGCCCGCTGCCGCTCGACCTGCTGGAAGCAAAGATCAACGCCTGGATCGCAGCCCAAAACCGGATCGCGGCCCAAAAGTAGGAAACGGGATCGCGCCGTGAGCAGCGCACCCAGAACCCCCATGTTCAGGGCATCTGCGCGGCTCTAACGCTTCTCCCCTTATAGTAGAATGCCTAATGACACGGATGACGAGCCTGACTCGAGTGCTGCTCGCAGTCATCATTTTGCTGATGCTCGCAGATTTTGTCTTCCGCGGCGTCGTTCCCGCTTTCACTTCCGACAGGAACGATTTCTCTGACCCTTACGTTGGTGCCTGGCTTTGGCGGCACGGCGAGAATCCGTACGATGTTGCTTTGGTCAATGCCACGGCTAGGCGGTTGACGCATGCAACGCTTGCGGTCGTTCCTATTTACCCGCCTTCCACCTACCTGTTGGTTGTTCCGTTCAGCTTGCTGCCTTGGGGATGGGCCAACCAAGCGTGGGTCCTGCTCAGTGTCATCGCTGTCGGAATCACGGCGGGGATTCTAGTCAGAATAGGGGGATTCCCAGCGGCCTCTGTTAAGGCCTGGCTCGTCGTCGCTTTCATATTCGCATTTGCTCCTTTCCACACGGCGATCCATATCGCCAATGCGGCTCCTATCGCTATCGCATGCTGTTTTCTTGCAGTCTATCTTGCCACCGCGGGACACGACGCCGCTGCGGGAATCATGCTCGCGGTTGCGACCGGTCTCAAACCCCAGCTTGGCATATGGATCTTCGTTTTCTACCTGCTGCGTCGACGATGGCAGCTCGCACAGGCCGGTTTGCTGGCCGGTGTCGCCCTCTTCGTAACGGCCGTCGTGCGAATTCCTCTCTCTCTTACCGCTCTAGTCGCTAACTACCGAGAGAATCTGAACTACTGGTTTGGACCCGGCGGTCAAAACGACTTTACTACCGCCAATCCATTCCGCTTGCCATTGGTCAACCTCCAGGTCGTTTTGTACCCATTGGTGCGTAGCTCAATTTCTGCAAATCTCCTGGCCCACGCAATCTCCATTTCGGGGATGGTTGTCTGGGCGTACTTCGTGTTCCGCGGTCGTGTGCGGTCCGAAACTCTGGCAATCAGCTCGCTACTCGCCTTGAGTTTTCTTTCGGTCTATCACCGTGTCAATGATGCCGGCATCCTTACTCTGGCACTCTGCTGGGCATTGGGGAGGGTTGACCACCAGCTCCGATCGACACGCCGTGCCGTTCTTTTCTTGCTATTGCTGCTGCTAGCCCCTGGTCAAGGCGTCTTGACCCGATTGCAGCCGAATTTGGCACCGTGGGTGGCGCATTCGTGGTGGTGGAACCTTGTTATCGCCCCGTACTTCGTCTGGGCTCTATTTGCGTTGAGTGCGGTCTTACTTTACGCTGTGGTGGTTTCACGACGCGAGGTACTGCCGCAAGTCGCCGGCAACCTCAGCAACCAAGCCAAGTTCGCCCATCCACAGGGCAGAAACGTAAACGGCGAGGCAAAGCGAAAGTAGTGGGCGCGTAGATCTTTGCGCCATCTGTGCTGCAAACATTCAGCGCCGATCCTGGTGAGAACCGGCGAAAGCCCCTGTCCCACCGACCACCATGCGCCATAGAAGAAGCAGGCTTAGAAGCAAAAGAAACCAAATCTGGTGAGGCATCACGATGCAAGTCCAGTACCACGAGTGTGCAATCGCTTCCGGAATCTGGCCGCGGACCTGGAGCTGCTCCAATGCGGACCCACCCGGCACCAGAAAGGGGAGGATCAGCAGGAAAGTGCCACGCGCAAACTTGTCAGCAGGGGCTGAGAATTCTCTCAGGCTCCAACACAGCGGGAAAATTAGCAGGAATCCGTCGTACAGCCGGTGGTAAACCGGAAACAAGCTGAGGACCGCGACTGCACCTACCGGCAGCAGGGCATCAAGGGACCGACTCCGCAGAACCAGCACAACCCAGACTCCAAACAAAGTGGCGGATATGGCTACGGCGAGAACATTGGCGGCGGCGGCGTGGTTCAAGATGGCATATAAGAGGACCTGAAGATTGATCAGGCTGAAACGGATTGGATTTCGTTCCGTGAAGTCGCTCAGAATCCCGGTGGCCAGCAGGACCTTGTTGTCCATTCGATAACTCTGAACCCAAGGCGTGCCGCCGATCGCCAGTCGCGCCATCGCCAGCATTGCAGTCGTTAAGGCAACACCGGCCGCAATCCCGGATAGACGCCAACGCCGGCGCAGCAGGTAATAGGCAAGGAATGGCAATCCGATCTGGGGCTTCAGAGCGATCGCTATGCCGAAGATTATTCCGGCAACCATCTCGCTGCCTCGTTGTTCTCGCGCCAGCGCAATTCCGCAAAGGGCCACCGTGCCAATCGCAATGCTGCCCGCCGCAAACCCAGTGTGCAAAGGCGCGAGTGCCAGCGCGAAAGCCACAAAGGCATAGCCGCGCCAGTCGTTCCTTTCGAATCCACCTACCGCAAGTAGCGACCAGATCGCGCCGAGAGTCAGACATGCTGTAATGACTAACCAGGCAAGGTGAGCGGCTGGCCAGGGTAAGACAGCCAGGGGAGTAAGCAAGAACAGGCACGTGAGAGGATAGGCCGTCGGGATCCCGCGCTTCGTAATCAGAGAACCGTCCGCCAGGTCTTTGGTAAGAAACTCAGGCCGGTGAGCGCCCTTGATGGGCCAGAGCCGCACCAGCACCTCCGGGCTGTAAGGATCCATTCCCCTCACCAGTGCCCTGGACTGGATATAAGGCGAAATGAAATCATTGAAGTCCGCCGCCCGCAGAAAACGCACGGGGCCGCGCACGATGAATTCGGATGCAGCCAGCAGCACGAGAAAAATGAGGAGAGATTTCGACTTCGTGGATAGAGATGGCATTCGTCGGAAAGATCGTCTCCTGCCTGACTGACGCGAGAAAATTTGCCGCGAGTCAGAATATGCCGCGTGACTCCTTAAATACAACAACGGCGGAAACGACGGACGAGGACCCCGGTCTCTCGATCGCTCGTTGTTTTCCCTACATCACTTCGTTGCGTTTCCGCAGGAAGGCGGGGACGTCGAGATCCTCCGCCTGGTAGCTGGGAGCGGCGGACCGCATCGCATCGAGAGAAATCACCTCGGCATGCGACGCGTTACCCGCCGGCGATTCCTGAAAGGCGATCGGCGCGGGATCTGGCTCGAAGGCCGGTTCGGGCACGAAAACGGGCTCGGGTTCAGCCACCGTTTCGGGCTCATGGAAATGATCGCGCGAAACCTGGTACGAGACCTGATGCGAAACTTCTCTCGAAACCTGCCGCGAAAGTATGACTGGATCATAGGTTTCGTGGTGCCGCGGACGACGCATATCGGCCTCTCTAAAACCAGTTGCGATCACGGTGATCTTGACCGAATCTTCCATCTTCTCATCGAGCACGGCGCCGAAAATAATGTTGGCATCTTCGTGCGCCGCGCCCTGAATGATGGTGCAAGCCTGCTGCACTTCAGCCAGCTTCAACGAATTCGAGCCCGTGATGTTGATGAGAATGCCGCGAGCTCCGTCGATCGCGCCCGCCTCCAGCAGCGGCGAGGCGATGGCACGTTGCGCCGCTTCCACGGTGCGATGGTCGCCGGAAGCGGTCGCCGTGCCCATCACCGCATAGCCCATGCCCGCCATGATCGCCTTCACGTCGGCAAAATCGCGGTTGATGATGCCCGGAATCGTAATGATGTCGGAGATACCCTGCACCCCTTGACGAAGAATGTCGTCGGCGATGCGGAAGGACTCGAAGAAGCCCGCATTCTCGGCGACGGCGAGCAATTTTTCGTTAGGGATCACGATGGTGGTATCGACCGACTCCATGAGTTCGGAAATGCCGCGCTCCGCCTGCTGCATGCGACGTTTGCCTTCAAAGGCGAAGGGCTTGGTAACGACCGCAACAGTGAGCGCGCCCATTTCGCTGGCGAGCGAGGCGATGATCGGCGCCGCGCCGGTGCCGGTGCCGCCGCCAAGTCCTGCCGTGACGAAGATCATATCCGCGCCTTCGAGGACTTCGATGATCTTGTCCGAATCTTCGAGCGCCGCTTTGCGGCCGATCTCGGGATTCGCGCCCGCGCCCAGTCCGTTGGTCAGCTTTACTCCCAGTTGAATCTTGGTAGCGGCGCGCGACATCCGCAGAGCCTGCAAGTCGGTATTGGCCACAATAAATTCGATGTGTTCCATGCCCGAGTCAATCATGCGATTGACCGCATTATTGCCGCCGCCGCCGACGCCAATCACCTTGATGCGAGCGTCGTTGCGCGCTTCTTCGTTGAAGCAGATGCGGAGTCCGTTGTCGTCACTCATACTTCACCTCGTAAAATCAGTTCTCAGCTGTCAGTTCTCAGTAAGAACCCGACCCGTTCCAAATGGTGGAGCGCCGGGCATTCCCGCCCGGCCACCACAATCCCTACGCGCCCTTTCGCGCGAACATCGCTTTCATGCGCGAACCAAAGCCGGGCTCCTGCAAACCGCGAGCCAAGCGGGCGCGGTGGCCGTAATACACCATGCCCAACACCGTCGCGAATTCCGGCTCGGCCATAAATGACGGCATCCGCGCCATCGGCGTTGGCCACGCCAGACGCGCGGCTTTCCGCAGCACCGATTCCGCCACGTCGAGAATCCCGGGAAGCCGCGAAGCTCCGCCGCTGAGCACGAATCCGGCAATGCAGTGCTCCAGAACGCCAGCGTGGCGCAGGTTGTCGCGCAGCAACTCGAAAAGTTCACGGGCGCGCGGCCCCAGAATTTCGCCCGCCAGGCGCTGCGGCATCATGCGCGACGGCCGGTCTCCGACCGACGGCACCTCAACTTCGTTGCCCTCAGGGATCAGCGTCGGCACCGCGTTGCCAAAGTTTTTCTTGAGCGTCTCCGCGTCCCGGAGCCCCGTACACATGCCGACCGAAAGATCGCTGGTAAAGTGGTCGCCGCCAATAGGGATGACGGCCGTATGTGCTACCGCACCCTGCTGAAAAACGATCAGATCGCACGACCCGGCGCCGAGATCGACGAGACAGACGCCAAGTTCGCGTTCGTCGGATCGCAACACCGAGTCCGCGCAAGCCAGCGGCTCAAAGATGGTGTCGTCCACGTGAACGCCAGCCCGATTCACCGCAGTCACCAGATTCTGCGTAGCGCTCGAAGAAGCGGTAACAATGTGCACGCGCACTTCGAGCCGCGTCGCCATCATGCCCGTGGGATCCTGCACCCCCGGCTGGTCGTCAAGAATGAACTCCTGTGGCAGCAAATGGAGAATTTCGCGATCGCCGGGCAAAGGCACGGTGCGCGCCTTATCCACGGCCTGGCGGATTTCCTCGCGGCTGATCTCGCGCGACCGCGCGCCGAAGCTGATGCCACCGTGGCTGTTCATCCCGCGGATGTGCGCGCCCGCAATGCCGATCAGCGCATGCTCGATCGGAATGCCGGCCACGTCTTCCGCATGCTCCACCGCTTTTTGAATGCTGCTGACGGCCTTGTCGAGTTCGGTAATCACACCCTTGCGCAGGCCTCGCGATTCGCTGATGCCGTGCCCGCGATAACGCAATCCGTTCTCGCTCAGTTCGGCCACCAGCACTGACGTCTTGGCGCTGCCTACGTCAATGGCGGTAATGAAATTGGGCTCATGATTCGGCATAAATAACGCTCGGCATAATGTTCGCTAGTTCTGCGGAGTCTCCTTGGGAATTCCAGCGCTCGGTTTCTTTTGGCCCGTGGTAACGGCGACGGGCGTGGTGGGCGCAGTCGGCGAGGGCGCAGCCGGATGCGACACCGCGGTATCCTTCGCGGCCGCGACTGGCGCCTCGTTTACCTTCGTCTTCAGCGCGGCTTGCTTAGCTGGAGCTTGTTTAACCGAAACTTGTGTAACCGGCGCTTGTTTAGCCGAAGCTTGTCTAGCCGAAGCACGATGAATTGCGGCCTTCGTCGCGGCTTTGGCCCTGGGCTTCGCATCCTTCTTCGCCGGAGCCGCTGCCACTGGATGCGTTACATATTTCTCGTAATTCACGATCGCCGCGGTTTTCACTCCCGCAGCCATCGCCACCTTGGCTGCCGCTGGCGTCAAAGCGGGTTGCCGAGCCATCCCGTTGAGATCGGGATTCACGATGATCTGGCCGTCGTAGCGCAAGTCCACCGATTCGAGCTTCTCGAACTGCTGCCGCCACTGCTGCACATGCGTCACATATGTCTTGTAGCGTTGCAGATAATTCCCCGACCCAAGATGCACCAGCACTTCGCCATTTGCGTCAGCGGCCAGCACCTTCACATCTTCGGGGTCGCTGAGATCCACTTCGCTCAACTCCTGCGAATAATGGGCGCCGCCGGAATCGAGTTCACGAACCAGTTCGTTGTAGTTCTTCATTCGCGCCGCGCGCGTGGAGAGCGACTCACCCGCACTCATGCCCGCGATCACCGCAAACGAATACCTATGTTTGCCGCCCGGAGCCAGTTCCATCAGCGTGCCCCCGGCGTCGATCAAAGAAATGTGCGAGCCGATGCGGGCAAAGGCAACCGGCGTGCGTTCGTGAATTTCAATGCGCAGGCGATTCGGCACAAAGCGCATCACGCTCGCCGATTCCACCCATGGAATCTGCTCGAGTTGCTGTTTGCGTTGAGCCAGCGGGACAAAAAAGATGTTGCGGCCAATGTCTCCGCCCATCACTTCCATGATCTGCGCGTGCGCAACGTGCTGGGCGCCCGCAACTTCAATCTGATCGCTGGAATCGATGCGAAAACGCCACGAGTGCTTGCCGTAACGGTAGAGGCCCAAGCCGGCAGCTCCCAGAATCGCAAAAGCGACGAGCGCCACGCCGACCCACATCAACCGATTGGCAGTCTTTTGGGGAAGTGATCCGCGCCGGACCGAGACACGCTTTTGTCCGCGCAGAAACGGGGATTCCTGCTCCGCTTCCAGATCGACGAGCCGTGCGTCGTCGAAGGGCTCACGCTCGGGAGCCTGGTGTTGAGAAACGCCGGGAAGCGGATACAATTCTTCCTGTATCGCGGTGGAACTTGATTTCCGCGCCACTCGTTCGATTCAGTTGTCGACAGAAAACCGCTGAGCAAAATTACTATAACTGTTTTTCGCGAATCGAGACAGTGCCAAGTTGGTTCGGGTTTTAGCTCGTGGCGTTAGCTCTTCGTCTCCAGTTTCTGCAGAAGCATCGCTCCCAGTTGCGAGACGCTGCCCGCGCCCAGCGTCAGCACCATATCGCCCGGTTGGGCAAGCGCAGCCACCGTGCCGACGGCGTCCGAAAAAGAAGATGCGTAAGCGATGCCAAGCTTCCCTGCCCCGGCAATGCGCCCAGCAAGCGCCTCCGCCGTGATGCCCGCGATGGGCTTCTCGCTCGCCGGATAAATGTCGAGCAGGCAGAGCGTGTCGGCGTCGGCGAAAGCCGTCGCGAATTCATCCATCAGATCGCGCGTGCGGGTGAAGCGGTGCGGCTGGAAGATCACATGCACGCGCCGAAATCCGCACTGGCGAGCGGCGGCCAGCGTCGCCCGGATTTCCGTCGGATGGTGCCCGTAATCGTCAATCACGCTCACGCCCGCAGCCGCACCTTTGAGCTGGAAGCGGCGGTCCACGCCGCGAAACCCGTCAAGCGCGGAACGGATCTGCTCCGCCGGAATGTCGAGCGCAGTGCCCACCGCAATAGCAGCCGTAGCGTTCAGCACGTTGTGCACGCCCGGCACGTGCAGCGTGAACTCGCCGAGATCTTTCTCTTTGTACGTGACCTGAAAACGGACGAGCGGGCCATGATCCCCTTCTGCCAGCGCCGATCCCATCAGCGAAGATCCCACCGGCGCCCCCATGCGAATCAGGAAATCCGACCCCGGTCTCGTTCCGTACGTCGTCACCCGCCGGTGGACGTGCGCCAACAAACGCCGCAGCACCGCGTCGTCATTGCACCCAACGACCACGCCATAAAACGGAACGCGCTCCATGAATTCGAGAAACGTCCGGCGCACGTCGCGCATGTCGCGGTAGCAGTCCATGTGCTCGCGGTCGATGTTCGTGACCACCGAGAGAATCGGCGACAGCTTCAGGAACGAGCGGTCACTTTCGTCCGCTTCGGCGACCAAGTATTGCGACTTACCCAGCCGCGCGTTCGAGCCCATCGCGTCCACGCGCCCTCCGACGACCACTGTCGGATCGAGTCCGCCCGCAGCCAGTACGGCTGCGACCATCGAAGTCGTAGTGGTCTTACCATGCATGCCGGCAATCGCGATGCCGTACTTCAGCCGCATCAATTCGGCCAGCATCTCCGCGCGCTGAATCACCGGAACATGCACTCGGCGCGCTTCGGCAACCTCGGGATTATCGACCGAGATCGCTGAACTGGTGACCACAACATCCGCGCCGGCGATATTGGCGGCAGCGTGCCCCTCGAAAATGACCGCGCCCAAAGCAGCCAGCCGCTGCGTGACCGCTGAATCCCTCAGGTCAGAGCCGGAAATCTTGTAACCAAGATTCAGCAACACCTCGGCAATCCCGCTCATGCCGATGCCACCGATACCCACGAAATGAATGCGCTGAATCTTGGCGAACAAAGCTGAGTCCCCGAATCAAGTGCGTGAATGCTGATGTATGAGAGCTGATGTATGAGAGCTGATGATAAACGATCTTCCGCTTTCCCCTGTACCCCCTTTGACCTCTTTGGTTAAGCCTTTCTCGGCGTCCTCGGCGTCTCGGCGGTGAAAATCGTCCTACTCACCGCCGGCCAGCCATCTCACCATCTCCGCGATTTCTTCGACGGCCTTCGGGTGCGCCAGCGATTTCGCCGCCGCCGACATGCTCTCCAGCCGCACCACATCGCCGATTACCGCCGCAATCGTGTCGACCAGATACGCCGCGCCCAGATTGCTTTCTTCGACCACTACCGCGGCGCCCACTCGTTCCAGCGCCCGCGCGTTGACATTTTGATGCTCATCGGCAGCGGCCGGAAACGGCACAAAAATCGCCGGCTTGCCCGCTGCGGTAATCTCACCGACCGTGCTCGCGCCCGAACGGCAGACCAGCAAATCCGCGCGCCCGAACGTGCCCGGCATATCGTCAATAAATTTGTGCACTTCGCTGGAGATTCCCGACTGCCGATAAGCAGCAAGCACATGCTCATAGTCGCGCTGGCCCGTCTGGTGAATGATGTGGATCCCAGGAATCCTGGCGCGCAATCCCGCCAGCGACTCAGTCGTTGTCATTGCCTGATTGATGGCCCGCGCCCCCTGACTGCCTCCAAAGACAAGCAACGTCGGCGTGGCGCCGGTTTCCGAAGGAATCGATTTCGGAGGAATAAAAAAAAAGGCTTCGCGCACCGGAACGCCCGTTACGCGGCAGTTGGGAAAATACTTGCAGGTCTCTTCAAAGTGTACCGCCGCCGCGGAAACCCAGTGCGCGATCATGCGATTGGCAAATCCCGGCACGACGTTAGGTTCAAAAGCAAGCGTAGGAAGACGCCGCCGAATCGCGGCCACCATCGCCGGTCCCGAGGCGTAGCCCCCCACCCCAATCACCACTTCGGGATCGAACTCCGAGAGCATTCGCGAAGAAGCCGCGATCGCACGCGGCAAATCAAACATCGTCTTCGCCCGCGTCATCAGGCTGACATTTTTCAGCGCCCCAACCTGAATTAGTTCCAGCGGAAACCCCGCCTGCGGCACCAGTCGCGTCTCAATCCCGCGAGGCGTCCCGATAAAAAGAACCTCGGCCCCAAATTGCTTCTTAAGCTGCTGAGCGATGGCCAGCGCCGGAATAACGTGGCCGCCCGTCCCCCCGCCCGCAATAACAATGCGCATGAATTTTGGTCCTGAAGCCGCTCGAGCTTACTCCACCATCTTCGAGTATTTCGCTCTCGCCTCCAGCAGCATCGAGAGCACCGACTCTTTCTCCGCCTCAGTATTCCACGAAGTATTACTCCGCGCCGCCGAAATCAGCCGGTCAATCCACGCCACGAAATAAGCCGCATCTGCCGCGTTACGCACCGGTGCACCCGCCATGCTTACATACACCGGACTGGTCGTCGCGTAAGGATACAAATCAAGAATCGGATACTCCGCCTTATCGCTGAAAGCGCGCAGTACGCACCACCCGCTAGCTTCCAGCGGAATCGAGCCGTTAACGTGCGCCGAGCTACGGTCACTTTCCACCGCAAGCTCCCGCGCCACCTTCCCGTTACAAACGATTTGAAGATGATCCACCGGAACCATCGAATTCATCTCGGCCGAAAACCGCACCTCTTGTTTCTTTTCCAATCGCACTTCCCCGCCAATCTCCTGTCCTCCCAGCGAGAACCGGAGCAGCGGCCCGTTCGTCGCAAACGTCCGCCCCGCCTTGATCGCGACAAGCCACGGTCCTATTTGCAGCGGGCCAGGCTTCACGCCCGCATAAACGCGATTCAACCCCACCGGCCCGCGCAACGACGCGTAGTTTCCCATGAAATCCGTGCCCGCAGCCGTGGGCAACCGAAAACCGCAATTCAGCAGCTTGTACCAAACCTCAGCCGTCGACTTATGATCCGAAAAGCCAACCACCTCGATGTAATCCACCTTAGCCAGCGCCACATCCGCGGGTAACTCGTTAGTAAGAGGTTCCTCTTTCGCCGGATCGGGAAAGCTGTCAAATGGATGCACATATCCCACCAGCGCGCCCTGTTCATGCGCCATGTCGGCAACGTTCGCGTTCGCCGGATAAAGGCTGGCGGCCGCCGTATTGGGATATGCCGCATACCCCGGAAGGATGAAGTTACGAGTCAGGTTCAGTAATCCCAGATGTCCCCAATAACTCGTGTGAAACTCCTGCCCGTGCAGCAGCAATTGATCCCCGGTCGAGGCCGCATCCAATTGCGGCGAGAAATACGCCATGTCAGGTATGCGCTGTTCCTTGTTTACCAACAGATCTTCCACGATCCCCACATTCTCAGCCGCTGCCTGCTCCACCAGATGCGCCGGAGTATTTCGATAAGTCCCCGCATAGTTCATGTGCGCATGAACATCGCCGCTCACCCAATTCAATGTTTCATCCACCGCGCCAGACAGCGGCACCAGCTTGACCGTTAGATGCGCGGTACTATCGGCCTTAACCTCCACCTTATGCTGCTCGAAATGATTTTCAAATCCTCGCATCACGTCCACTTCGACATCGCCAGCCGGCACCGTTATCTCCGACACACCTGACGTGTCGAAGTAGTGGGCTTCAAACGGACGCTCTGCGCGATCAAAGCTGTCGTCGGCGTACATCCAGGCATTATCGGGAGCGTAGGCCAGTCCATCCGCGCCCGTCACGAAAACTCGCGCCGCTACGGGATTTCCGCCAGCACCCACCACGCGCAATGAAATCCGTCCCATCGGTTTCAAATACTTTCGTTCGCGCGCAATGACCTCCGTCTGCTCTCCACCCGGAATCGTCTGTACCCACAGCGAAGTATTCCCATTTCGATTGGAGATAAACGCGATCTTCGACCCATCCGGCGACCACCGCGGATTCACATTGTCATAAGCGCCATATGAAATCGGAAACGCATCCCCACCAGCCGCAGGCATTATCCACAGTTGATGCCAGATCTGCCCCAGATACGACGCATACACCATGCGCTTGCCATCCGGCGAAAAGTCTGGGCGAGCTTTCCAGTTCGTCTCTTCATAATGAATCTCGCGCGCCTCGGCACCCGGCTCCGCCTTCATCTTCCAGAGTCCGCCCGTGCCGTGAATGTGACCTCGGTTCGACACGAACAGAATTTCCGACCCATCCCGCGACCACACCGGGCTGATCTCGTGATCCACCTTGCTGTAGTAATAACGAGGCAACGAGCTGATATTTTCAGGAGTAAGTTGCCGCACGTCGCTGAGTAATCCGTCTTCGAATCGGCCCACAAAGATATGAAAGTGTCCCTTATAGGACGTCGACACAAATGCCAACCGCCTCCCGTCCGGCGAGAATCGCGGCTCCACATTAACTGCGCCGCCGGACGTCATCTTCCGCGTCCGCCCATCCCTCATATCCAGCGACCACAACTCGACCGCGTCGTGATCGTAGCGCGCAAACACCACCCACCGCCCATCGCCGCCGCTCGACCAATCCGGCTGATAGTCGTAGCCAGATCCGCTGGTAAGCTGCTCTGCCTTCGCGCTGCCCATTTCCTGACGCCACAGCGAGCCCGCCATCGAGTACACGAGGCTGCGCGAATCCGGAGACCAAGCCGCCGCGCTCGGCCCCGTCGTCAACTGCGGCAGATACATTTCCCGGAAGTAATAAGGATGCGGCAGATCAATCTGCTTGAGCACCGGTTCGCGCTGCGCAAAGCAAGAAACACAGCTGACAAAACACAGGCAAACCACACGGAGCTTTAACAAGAACCCTCCACCATGCAGAAATCGGCGCCGATCATATGTGCCCTGCGAGCGAATAAGAAACGACATTTACAAACGACTTACTCTGAAACTCGCGTCCTCCGCGCCCACAGCCAGTTCAACAAAGCCGCCCCGACCGTCGCCGCCAGTATCAGCGACTTACTCAAATCCACCTGCGTCGCCAGTACCACCGCAATCCCGACTCCCAGCACCGCCAGTATCTGCCCCCCAGGCAGCCGGAAACCGCTGGCCAGCGGTTGCTTTCGCCGCAAAGCGATCAGCGCCGCGCAAACCACGGCATAGTAAAACAGCCGGGCGACTACCGACAGCGTCACATTCCAGGCAAAGCTCCCTACGATCGCCAGCCCCCACACCGCCGCCGCATAGAACAGAATCGAAAACCAGGGGGTGTGAAATCTGGGGCCAACCAAGGCAAACACCTGTGGCAGATCGCCACCTTTGGCGAGCGCGAACGTAACCCGCGGCATTCCCAGCAGCTTCGCGCTCAAATATCCGTACACCGAAACCAGCGCCCCAAGCGCAACCAGCCCCGCTCCGCGATTGCCCATCGTGATGCGCGCCACCTCGGCCAGCGGACGATCCGTTGTCGCCCCGGGCCCCAACACTCCCACCACCACCCATTGCACCAGCGCATAAATCACGGTGCATGCGATCAGTGCCACAAACAGCGCAAAAGCCGCGTCCCGCCCCGGATTCTTGGCTTCGCTCATGGGCGCCAGCGCAGATTCAAATCCACCATAGGCGAAGATCAGCAGCACCATCGCCTTTATCCACACGCTTGCCGGCATCGGCCCCGCCGCGCCCCACGGCGCCGGATGAATAATCGTAACCGCAGCTCCCGCCAACACCACCATCAGCAACGGCAGAATTTTCGCCACCGTGAACACGTTGCTCACGGCCGTACCCTGCCGTGCGCCTCGAGCGTTGATGAGCGCCAGCACTCCCACCAGTAACGTCAGAGTCACAAAGCGCGGCCACGGTTCTTTCGCTGCCGGCCAGAACTCCGCCAGATAGATGACAAACAAATTGGCATTCGCCGCCGGAGCCGCCGTCTGCGCCAGGTACAGCATCCAGCCGACCAGAATCCCCGTCAGTCGCCCGAACGCTGCACGCGCGTACAGATAAGGTCCGCCCGCCTCGGAAAATTGCGAGGCCACCTCGGCAAAGCAGCCCATAATCACGCCCATCGCAGCTCCCGCAATCAACACGGCCACTACGCTGCTTTTGCCGAGAAGCCCAGCCACTGTGGCCGGCAACCCAAAAATGCCACTCCCGATAATCGAGTTCACCGCCAGTGCGGCCAGGCTCCAACGACCAATGGCCCGCACCAGGCCAGTTTGCGGCGATGTCATCGCGAAATCGTTTGTACCACACCCAGCCTCCCTTGGATTAAACTTCTTCAGGGGTTATGACTGGCGATTATCAGAATCTGAAACCGTCTCTTGGGAGCGTACAAACTCTGTGGCTGCGTCCATCTCCGACATCCGGCTTTTGCTGAAAGTCAAAGTCCTGCCGAAGTCGTCCGCCTCCCGGCGTGTCTTCATTATGGGAGGAACCGGCTATATCGGCACCGCCCTCATTCCCATTCTTCTCGAGCGTGGACATCGGGTTCGCGCGTTGGTGCGCTCCGGCTCGAAAGCCAAGCTGCCCGCCGAATGCGAAGTTGTCTCCGGCGATGCGCTCGACGCCAACAGTTACCGCCAGCTCGTTCGCCCCGCCGACACTTTCATCCACCTCGTCGGCGTGTCTCATCCATCGCAATCGAAAGCCGCCGAGTTTCGCGCCATTGACCTGATCTCCGCCCGCGAAGCCATCGACGCTTGCGCCGAACTCGGCGTGCATCATTTCGTCTATCTCAGCGTCGCCCAACCCGTTCCAATGATGATCATGAAGGACTACATCGCGGTGCGCGTCGAGTGCGAACAGATGATTCAGGAACGCCATCTGAATTCCACTATCCTCCGCCCCGGGTACGTGCTCGGGCCGGGACGCCGCTGGCCCTACGCACTGCTGCCCTTCTACAAGGTGTGCGAGTGGCTCCCGTTCACGCGCGCCGCTGCTCTGCGCCTCGGTCTGGTTACTCTTGACCAACTGATCCTCGCGCTGGTCGAGGCCGTGGAATCGCCTGCCCAGGGCACCCGCATCGTCGGTGTCCCCGAAATTCGCTCCGCCCAGCTGAACCTGTCCTCTCAAGTAACCCGTCAGAGCGCCTGAGACCGCCCGCCCCGTACGGCTTTCGACCTAAGGTAACTTCAATTACCGAAGCTCATGCACACGGGGAACCTTTCTTCTCGAGCTCCGGGATGCGATCTTAATTAGGACGCATTAATCAGGAACGCTTGGTCAGAACGGAAAGGGCTCCATGGATCGCGAGAACCGGGAAAGCATGGAAGACATTCATCTCCGCATTTTGCGAGTTAACGACGATCTGCGCGTGATCCAGCGCGAACTCAACTGCGCCGCCATGCAGGCCCCCACCGACCCCGAACTCATGGAAGCCCTCGCCGATCCCCCCGAGATGGAATCCATCCAGGTTCTCAAGTCCGCTCTCGACCAGATGCGCCACTTCCTCTGGTTCTACATGCAGGTCGTTACCAGCGATTCCGAAATGGGTGAGAAATTCCGCGAGACCCTGCGCCAGGACGCACCCGTGCCACCCCCCGAAATGGAGCAGCAGTTCCAGAACGCCACTGACGCCATCATGCTTCGCTATCTAGCCGACAGTAAGTTCCGCAAGCCCAACTAATCTCGTGTGGGGACGGGCGCCCTCGTCCGCCCATTTCCACACCCGCCGCTCCTGCAGTAAAATCCAGCCGTTGTCGAATCCTCCCGAGATGCGTACCGCCGAGCCCGCTGACGCGCCCGCCATCGCGCACCTGGTGAACACTGCCTTTCGCTCCGAGCGTTTCTTCATTGACGCCGATCGCACTGATCCCGAGAAAGTTGGCGCTCTTCTCCAGAAAGGAACGTTCCTCCTCCTGCTCGAAGACGGAGTTCTGGCCGGTTGCGTCTACACCGAACTGCGCGGCGAACGAGGTTACTTCGGGTTATTGGCAGTCGATCCGCAACGTCAGCGCTCCGGAATCGGGACTCGCCTGATCGCCGCCGCCGAACAGTACTGCCGCTCCGCGCGATGCCGCTTCATGGATCTCACCTTCGTAAACGTGCGCCAGGAACTGCCCGCCTACTACCAGCGATTTGGATATGTCGAGAACGGCACTTTGCCCTTCCCAGCAGAGCAACTCGCCAAGATACCCGTCCACCTCGTCCGCATGTCAAAGCCGCTATAACGTTCACTGCCACTAAAAAAAGGGGCGCGCCGAAGCGCGCCCAAGTTTCAGGAGGAACAAAGTTCACAAGCAACAGCGTTCAGCAGGACAAACTCAAGAATCTCAGCTCAAGTCTCAGCGCCCAAACCCCGCCGACTGCATCGACTGCCGCGAGAGGTCCGACGTGGACGCAATACCCTGCATCCGCAGCTTGAACTCGTCCGCGTTCGACGCGCTCTCCAGAGCAGTCTCGTAATTCACCAATCCCGCCTGGAATAAATCCCAGAGCGACTGGTCGAAGGTCTGCATCCCGTACTGCGACGTACCGGCGGAAATCGCTTCGCGGATCGCACGCGTCTTCTCCGGGACCAGTATGCATTCCCGAATATAGGCCGTCGTCACCATCACTTCGACCGCGGGCACTCGACCCTCGGCGTCCGACCGGCGAACCAGACGCTGGCTGACGATGGCGCGCAACACTGCCGCCAACTGCAGCCGGATCTGTTTCTGCTCCGGCGGCGGAAAAATGGCGATGATGCGGTTGATGCTTTCTACCGCATCCAGCGTGTGCAGCGTGGAGAAAACCATGTGACCGGTTTCGGCCGCGTGCAGCGCCGTCCCGATCGTCTCCAGATCGCGCATTTCGCCCACCAGAATCACGTCCGGATCCTGACGCAGAGAAGCGCGCAGCGCCGCCGAGAACGATGGCGTATCCACTTCCACCTCGCGCTGGTTCACGTAACCTTTTTTGTCGCGGTGCAGAAATTCGATCGGGTCTTCGATCGTAATAATGTGTTCGGCGCGAGTCGAGTTGATGCGGTCCACCATGGCGGCCAGCGTCGTCGATTTGCCCGACCCCGTCACCCCGGTCACCAGCACCAGACCCCGCGGCATGTCGCAGATCTGCTCCACCACTTTCGGCAAAAACAGTTCGTCGAGCGCCCGGATCTTAGTCGGAATCACGCGCAGTACCAACCCGACGTTGCCGCGCTGCTGAAACACGTTCACACGGAAGCGTCCCAGCCCGGCAACGCCGTACGCCATATCGATTTCCGTGGTCTCTTTGAATTTTTGCTTCTGCCGCGCTGACATCATGCTGAACGCCATGTTCAGCATGTCTTCTGCAGACACACGCGCCTGGTCGGTCAAGGGCACCAGATCGCCATCAATACGCAGGTGAGGATAGTTCCCGACCTTCAGATGCAAGTCAGAAGCGCGGCGCTCCATGGCGATGCGGAGCAAGTCGTCGATATTCATGCAGGCAGGACTCCAGCTACAGTCCCTATCATGACCCGAACCGCCCCCGCACACGAGATGACGGAGGTAACGGGACCATTGGCCGCGAGCGGCCGCCTCTTGGCCTTTGGCTCTTGGCTTTTGGCCGCCCGTCCTCCAGTCGCCTCTAAATTGTCACCCTGAGCGGAGCAGCCCGCCTCGCTTGCGAGGCGGGCTGCGGAGTCGAAGGGCCCCTACACTATAACGATCTCCTCCGCCGCGGCAAGGCATTCTCTCGATGCCCTCTTCTTCGCGACGACCAGCTTTCGGTTACGCCGCTGCCTGAAAAGGCTCGTCGTAACTGCCTCCGTAGATCGAAGGCACCTTCGATCCCATCGGACGCAGATAAGTAGCTAACTCGCCCCGATGATGAATACTGTGATTGTTCAGAAATCCCAGATAAAACGCCGCCGGGAAGTTGAAGGTGAAAAACTGGACCGGCGTCAGCAACTGTGCAGCCGACAAAGCGTGAACCCGATCCAAGCCTCGCTTCATAGTCCTGTCGTACCAATCCACCAGTTCGGCGACCGTCGTAGGCTTGTCTGCCTCCGCCGGATTGGTCATGTCGAACTTCAGATCCGCGATCGAATTCAGGAAATGAGCGTCGACGCTCGCAATGTGCCAAGCCAGTTCCCAGGCCGTGCGCGCGTGGGGATCTGGCCGATAGTCCCTTTTTCCCTCAGGGATCGCAGCTAGAACTCTCTTGGTAATTTCAACTTCGCGGGCAAGGCCATCAAGCATCATGGCGCGATAGCCCAGGATAAATTCAGGCGTGGGAGCAGACATAACAGTTCTCCTTCAGGCTGGGGTTATTGGGAAAAAACCAGGGTCGCCTGCAATCAGGCGCGCTTTACTATAGTCCAAGAAAAGAGGAAGCGCAAACGGCTTGCCAACAATCAATGGTTACAACGCTAGACGCTCACCGGCTGCTTCGCTCCCACCACAACCGGCGTCAGCCAATCATACCGGTCCGCTTTCTCGCCGCGGACGATGCCATAAAACTCTGCCTGCAGAGACTTAGTCATGGGGCCGAGTTTACCCACGCCCACCGCGATTTTGTCGACCGAGCGAATGGGCGTGATTTCGGCGGCGGTGCCCGTGAAGAAAACTTCGTCGGCAATGTAAAGCAACTCGCGCGGAATCTGCTGCTCCACGATCTTAATGCCGAGGTCGCGCGCGATCTGCAACACCGAGTCTCGCGTGATGCCCGGCAGCACGGAGTTGCCCAGCGGAGCCGTGTGCAGCACGCCATTGCGAACGACAAAAAGATTCTCGCCCGAGCCTTCGCTGACGTAGCCGTTCACGTCCAGCGCGATGCCCTCAGCGTAGCCGTTAACGATGGCCTCCATCTTGATGAGCTGCGAGTTCATGTAATTAGCGCCAGCCTTGGCCATCGCCGGCAAAGTGTTGGGAGCAATCCGAGTCCACGAAGAAATGCAAACGTCCACTCCCTCAGTGGCATCGGTCCCCAAATATTTTCCCCAGGGATAATTTGCAATATAGATTTCGGTCGGGGAGTTGAAAGGGTTGACGCCGGCTTCGCCATAGCCGCGGAGAACTATGGGGCGGATGTAGCAGGGCCAGACGCCGTTCTGTTTCACCAGTGCGATCATGGCGCGCACCATCTCGTCGCGAGTGAAGGGGACGTCAATGCGGTAAATGCGAGCGGAGTCGATGAGGCGCTGCATGTGTTCCGTAGCGCGGAAAATCGCCGGCCCGCTGGGCAGCGCATAGCAGCGAATGCCTTCAAACACCGACGAGCCGTAGTGCACAACGTGAGACATCACGTGGAGGGTAGCGTCGTCCCAGGCGATGAACTTGCCGTTGTGCCAGATTTTGTCCGTCTTCTGAATCGCCATGCAGAACTCCTTACGAGATGAAGATTCCTCGGAAGCGGCTGGGAAATCTCCGAATGATTAATGATCAACAAATCGATGATCGAAGAATCAAGATCGAAGAAACTGTCGTCTTCCAAAATGGAATTATAGCGTGGAAGCGGGCTTATCTCACGAATTAGCGAATCGCAATAATGTTGTTGGCGACGAACCCACTTTCACCGGCGACGATGAGCCGCATCGCAATGCGTTCCGCTTTGTAGTGGTGGGTGCGATGCATCAGGTATACGACTCCAACTCCCGCGCCAAACCCTAGAGCGGACCCGACAGCCTCTCCGGCGGCACCACGTGTCACGAAGGGGCGCATCAGCGGATTGACTTCCCGCAGGCCCTGGTCCAGGCCGCGCTGAGTGGTGATGGCATCGGCGGCGACCAGTCCTGCCAGGATGCTGACGTTTACCTTATTCTCAACCGTCCAGAAAGGTTGTTGGCTGGGCGCATCGGGCAGCGCGGAACTGCTGCTCGCCGTGAAACTCTGTGCCTGCACGGCAACGCTCAGCAGAAGAAGTGAAAGGAGTAGTTTCATCTGGTCTCCATACGAAAGTTAGACAGGTCGGTTAACTCAACAGTAAGTAAGAACAACACCAAAGTACATGGCCCATCTCGTGGGGTCGGTGGCCTGTTAGTAAGAGTAACTTTACGGTCCTGGCGGGTTACTTGCGTTGGCCCTCAGCCTCTAAAACGGCTGACAGCAGGCGGTTTCGGCACAGCTGAAGTGATGTCTAAATACAACAAAGTTTGCCAGTTCCCACAGTCACTTAACAGATTCTGCGGCACTTATGGCGCGCTCCTGCTTCGCTCGGGGCAGGCTCTGAGGTCGTGCTCTCTACCTTAATGAGGGTTGTCCTATGGGTTGTTAGTAACTATTACCTTAGTTCCGATGAACCCCTCGATTTATACGCGCCTCGCCCCCCGGCGGAGTCGAAGGGCACACCCGGAGCGAAGATAGAACCGGTAATCTGGTTCACTCACCTTCGCGCGCATCCAAATCAAGCCCTTGGGCCCTGGGCACACGCTGCTCAGTCCAATAGATAATTCTTCTGTGGCCAATAACAAGTTTCACTACATGCTCGCGGATCTTTTCCGACAATGGAGGCCCTCCGGCTCCGCACGATCGAGTCGAACTATTTCCTCGCAATTCATTTGACTCGCCATGCTCTTCGGTATATCAATATTGGCTCGCTGTTATGTGGAAACGCATTGTTTTGCTCCTGCTCTTGTTCACGGCTGCGCTGGCCCCGGCGCGCGATAAGCCGGAGAATTGGCTGGAAGTCCGCAGCCAGCATTTCACGGTGGTGACGAACGCCAACGAGAAGTCCGGGCGGCGCATTGCCGACCAGTTTGAGCGTATGCGCTCGGTTTTTCATTTTGCGTTTCCGCAGATGTCCATCGATGCCAGTTCGCCCATCATCGTGCTGGCAGTCAAGGACGAGAAAGACTTCCGCGTACTCGAACCACAAATTTATCTGGCCAAAGGGCAACTCAGATTGGGCGGCCTTTTTCTGCGGGCGCCGGACAAGAACTACGTTCTCATGCGGGTGGACGCCGAGGGCGAACACCCGTATGCCGTGGTTTATCACGAGTACACGCACCTGCTGCTCAGCAAGGCCGCGGAATGGCTGCCCTTGTGGCTGAATGAGGGGCTGGCGGAATTTTATGAGAATACGGATATCCGCGAGAAGGACGTCGCGCTGGGACAAACAAGTCCCGGGAATCTGCAGTTATTGCGCCAGAACCGGTTACTGCCGCTGCCCACTCTATTCACCGTCGATGCCAGTTCGCCCTACTACCACGAGGAAAACAAAGGCTCCATCTTCTATGCGGAGTCGTGGGTGCTGACTCACTACCTGGAGATGAAGGACTATCAAGAAAAGACACAACACTTGACCGACTATTCGGAGCTGCTGGCGCAAAAAGTAGACCCGGTGACCGCAGCTAGCCGCGCGTTCGGCGATCTCAAGCAACTGCAATCGAACCTGGAAGCCTACATTCGCCAGGGAAGCTTCCGCTATTTCAAGGGTAAGACTTCGACCGACGTGGACGACACGGTATTCAAGGTGCAGGCCCTGACTCCGGCGCAAGTCGATGCGGTACGCGCGGATTTCCTGGCCTACGAAGAACGGAGTGCGGATGCCCGGCCGCTTTTGGACCATGTGCTGCAGGAAGATCCACAGAACGTTTCAGCGCATGAAACCATGGGATTTCTGGCGTTTCGGGCGGGGCACATGGATGAAGCGCGTAAGTGGTACGAACAGGCGGTGAAACTTGACTCGCGGAGTTACATCGCCCATTACTACTTTGCCGCGATCTCGATGAACCTCGGGCCCGGTCCCGGCGATGACGCGCAGATCGAGAATAGTTTACGCACCGCCATTAAACTCAATCGGTCGTTTGCGCCGCCCTTTGAGCGATTGGCCGCCTTCGAGGGCATGCGGCGCCAGAATCTCGACGAGGCGCACATGATGGCACTCACCGCAGTACAACTGGACCCCGGCAATGTCAGTTATCGCATGACCACCGCCAGCGTCCTTATGCAGATGGAGCGGGGCAAAGATGCCGTGGCCGTGCTCCACGAAGCCTTGCGCATAGCCAAGCCTCCGCAGGAAACGGCGATGGTCCAAAACTTTCTCACGCATTTGGAAAGGTACGCGACCGCGCGGGACGAGGAACCGGAGGAAGAACTGAAAGCCAGCCTTCAGGCGAATGCCTCGTCCGGCAACACCAATGCTGAAGCACCCGTGGAAGAGCTTCCGACGGGACCGCACCGTTTCCTGATCGGAACATTGCAGAACGTGCACTGCCACGATTTAGACATCGACCTGACGGTGGCCGCCAAAGGGAAGACGATGGCATTGCATAGCGGCAACTACTACAAGATCGCGTTCACTGCTCTCGGCTTCACGCCAAAGGGAGACCTCAGTCCCTGTAAGGATTTAGAGGGTATGTCGGCAAAGGTCGAGTATGTTGAGTCTTCCGCTAAGCCCGCGGCAGCCTACGTCGTTGGCATTGAGCTCCACAAGTAAGCCGGCGCCGAAATCATTCGTTATCAACCCGCGTTGTCAATCCGGCGCTCTTAGTAGGGCATCGGCTGTAAGCGAAGCCAGATCGCCAAAAAGTTTCTCCAAAGTCCCTTCCCTCTCAACCTCGGGCAAACCGAGTTGCCGTTCTATCCGCGCTTCCATCTCGCGCAGACGCACCTCCGGTGCTTTCCCTGCAAGATGCTGGAACAGCAGCCGGTGCGCATTCTTGCGCTGCATGACCTCCAGTCCATCCAGCATCTGGCGATGCGATGTCCCTTCCCAGATCGCAAGGATCATGGCCTCGCGCAACCAGCGCTCCACGCTATATTCCTGCAGCGTTCCCACCCCGCCGTACACTTCCATCGCCCATTTGGCTGTCTGCACAGCGAACTCTGCGGTCCAGTACTTCGCCAGGTGAGCGACCAACCGGAACAGATGATAGCTCTCCGAGTACGGCGGCTTCTCCTGCCATACCTTGTCGAGCAGACGCACCGCTTCCCAAGCCAGGCTGGAAGCGGCGCGCAACCCTTGCAGACGATCCTCGAACTGCCGCCGAAGTAAAGGATGTTCGATGATCGGTTTACCGAAGGCCGTGCGCCCTTCGGCAAAAGAAGAGGCATCGGCGATGGCTCTTTGTGCGAGCGCTACGCTGCCCACGCTGTTGGCCACGCGCGAAAGGTTCAGCACTTCGAGAATTAAATAGATTCCCTGCTCGGATTGCCCCAGCAGCCAAGCCTCGCTGTTACGAAGTTCGATCTCGCCGGTCGGAACCGAGCGAGTGGCGATTTTGTCCTTGAGGCGTCGTATCCAATAATTGAGCTGCCCGTGTTCGCCGCGACGCGGTACCAGGTACAGACTTAGCCCGCGCACGTTCTGCGGCGCGCCCTCGGGCCGAGCCGCGACTACCGCCAATTCGGCTCCGGCATTACTCGCGAAGTATTTGTCCCCAGTTAGTCGCCACTTACTCCCATCGGGTTGCGCTATGGTCTCCACCGCCGCGCCCAGGTCTGACCCACCCTTGATCTCCGTCATCCAGGTGGCTCCCTGCCAGACACTGTCATCGCGCTGCAACATCTTGGGCAAGAACCGTGCCTTCAATTCCGCGTCTCCATATTTTGAGAGCGGGCAAATCGTCGACAGAGAGACCGTGTACGGACACGCCAAACCCGGGTCATAGAAACCCGTAGCGTAGAGAAGAAGGTAAGCGGGTAGCAGCGTGTTCTGCTCAGAATTCCGTTCAGAATTTCGCTCAAAGCCTCGCCAGAGCACGCCCGCCCGATATCCATGTTTCAGCATGCGCCAGTATTCCGGTGGATAAAGGATTTCATCCACCCGCTCGCCCCACCGGTCGAACATGCGCAACCACGGTGTTCCCGCGCGGTCCACCGCGTCTGAGATCCCCTGCCCTTCGCGTTCGAACCACGCCTCGTATTCTCGTAGCCAGTCCTGATCGGCACAGATCCCGGCTTGCTGCAGAAAGTGCACCGGAGAACGTAAGACATCGAAGCTCATAGCTAGAGTTCTCTCACTCCGGCGCGAATTTTGCAAGACTCACGCGACGACGCGCTGGTTTTGCTCGCCCAGACCTTCGATGCCGAGTCGCACCCGGTTTCCCGCCTTCAGATAAACCGGTGGCCGTTGTCCCATGCCGACTCCCGGCGGAGTGCCGGTGGAGATAATGTCTCCGGGTTGCAGGCTCATGAATCGGCTAAGGTAGGCGACCAGATGGCGAACGCCAAAGATCATCGTGTGCGTCGATCCGTTCTGATAGCGATGGCCGTCCACCTCCAGCCACATCTTCAGGTTTTGCGGGTCGGGAACTTCATCGGCTGTCGCCAGCCATGGCCCGATCGGGCCGAATGTATCTGCACTCTTGCCTTTGACCCACTGCCCGGTGCCTTCGAGTTGAAACGCGCGCTCCGAGAGGTCGTTGACGGCACAGTAGCCGGCCACGTATGACATCGCGTCGGTTTCGCTAACATACTTTGCCGGCGTTCCAATAACCACGCCTAACTCGACTTCCCAGTCCGTCTTAGTACCACCCCTCGGAATCACAATATCGTCGTTCGGCCCACAGATGCAGGATGTGGCTTTCATGAAGACGACGGGCTCGCTCGGTACTTTCATGCCGGCTTCAGCCGCATGATCGGAGTAATTCAATCCAATACAAACAAGTTTTCCCACGCTACCTACGCAGGGGCCGAACCGATGCTTGACGGGCGCGAGCGGCAACTTTGTAACGTCAATGTTTTTCAAGAACGCGAGAGTCGCGGGTGACAGATACTCCCCTGTGATATCGGGCACTGTCCCCGATAAGTCGCGAATCTGACCGTCGGAGTCGAGGATCCCTGGCTTTTCCTGGTGAGGCAGTCCATAGCGCACAAGCTTCATAATGTCTTCTCTCGGAATGAAGATGACGATCTTACTCGAAAATTGTTTTCAGCGTGCAGCGCTCGAACTCTCTTGCCGGATCAACAAGGCAAGCCGTGGAAACAGAAAGTGGCCGCCAGCGTCATCGATCACATTCACCTGGCAGATATAAAAGCCCGGTTTCAGCGATGTCAGCGGAACGTCTAATTGGAAGACGGCAGCCTTCCGCTCTCGCGCATTTAATTCCGTCAACTCCACCAACGAGCTTTCGTAGGCTTTGGCTTTGCCCTGGAAGAAGGCAACGTTGGACAAAAGTCGGATGCCGGGCTTGTCGTTGTCTTTTCGAGAATCCGTGCCCCTGGCAGAATCTGCTGCAACCGGCCGCGCCGGATCGTACACCTCATAATAAAGAAGCAGGTGCTGCGCCGCCGAGAAAACATGCGTGATGTTTGGGATGATCTCAAAACCGTCGTGCACCAGCGGGTTCAGGTTCGCACTCGTCTTCACTGTTGACGGTTGAATCTGATTGGCCAGTACCACAGAACTCATCTTCAGCGGCAGCGCCTTCAACTCCGGCACCTCGATGTCGGTTTCGAACGATCCCATGCGGCCGGTCTGATTCTCGCGCACGACAAATTTCAGGTGATACTTGCCGCTCAGCAGGCTCATGCCGGTGTCATACTGCACATTCTTCTTTTGCACCTCGGCCGATGTGCTCACCGCGAGTTTCACCGTGTCGCGAATTGTGTTCAAGGGGTGGCGTTGGTTATCGAGCACCATGCCAATCACATCGAGCGTTGCCTTGTCGCGGTCGCTGCTGCGGACGAATGGAATCTGCGAGCCCGGCACCACCAGCGAGATGGGAACGAAAAACTTGTTGGCTTCCAGCCGGAAGTAGGCGACGCCCAGATACAACGGCAAATCCGTGGCCGGCAACTCAGATGCAAGTTCCTCCTCAAGCTGCCGCTCCTTGTCGTCCGGGGTGGAGTGCTGATAATCGGCGGGCGCATAGTAGCCGCGGCGGTAGTCGATCTTCACTCCGGGGACGGTGCTCTTCACGACGATGCGCCGGTAACGCCCGTCCCGCGCGCGGTTTGTGCTGTGATAGCCGAGCAGATAGTAAGTCGATGTATCTTGCTGCACTCCCTTGAAAATCTTGCCGAAGTCGTTGGAGTCGAGAAACGCGCGCCCGCCGGTATCGCTGGCCAGCGTCACCAGCGTTTCCTGCGTCGTGAAATTGGAATTCAACGCATTCAGGGTCGCCTGTCCTGAATACGCCGAAACGCCGCGCAGGCTGGCGTTCTGCGCTTCCCCGCCCGCCGCCAGCGCCTGTAGGCCGCGCATATCCATGGTGTAGATCGCCAGATTGGAACGCACCGCCGCGTTCACCGCTGCACGCAGTTCCGATTGATTCTCGATGCCGGTGCGGTCCATGCCGCTGGAAAAATAAATCAGCGACTTCTTCTGCTGCACATGCGCCAGCTTTTCGGCCACCGATCGCAACGCCTCCAACCGCCGGTCGGTGTTGAAGATGTTGTATTCCGTATCGTCGGCGGTAAATGGCTGACCCGTGTCGGGCGTTCCCTCGGTCGTGCCCGTGGTGCCTTCCTCGAAACCCTGGCCGCTTCCCGTGCTGAATGCGTCCAGCTGTTTTTTCAGCAGCGCGTGATCCGCGGTAAAATCCTGATTCACCAGCAGCGAACTGCCCAGCGAAACAATCGACACCAGGTCTGCGGGCGCCATTTGTGTATCGACATAGTGTTCGGCGGACGTAACCGAGCGGTCGATTTCGTCGGGTTCCATGGCGGAGAGATCGAAAAATAAAACAATCAGACGCCGGTCTTTGAACTGGGCCGCGAACTCGCTCGCCAGATCTGCCGGGGCAGCCGGAGGACTCGGCTGCCCGGACGCCGCTTCCGGCAGCGGCTTTGCCTGCGCCACATCCAGTGCCGGCACGGCATCGACGTTCTCCACATCAAAGGAGACAATCTTCTGCGGTTTGTTGTCCTCTAAAATCGTGAAATCTTCCGGCTTCATTCCCGGCACAAATTGTCCGCTCTTGTCCCTGACTGTCACATTCACCAGCACGAGCTCCGATTCCGCGTGAAACACATAGTCCGATTGCTGCTGCGAAGGCGAAGCAGCACGCAAAAGCACAAGCACCAGCAGCAGCGCTAGAGTTCTGCCGGCAAATCGGTTTGGAGTGCGAGTCATGGCTGTCCTCTTGTAGCAGGCTGCGGGAAAGAGTCGACACCCACCGCCCAGCCCCTAAAGGGGCGTCTCGTTGTTAGCGACATACGGTATCGCTAAAGCGATACCCTGATACGAATCCCGAGTTTTTCTGCAGTCTTCGAAAGCGTTTCCGGCAGCAGCGTCCTCCTTAAAAACGAAAGCGTGACGTAATCGTAAACTGTCGCATGGCGCCGGCCGCGATAACTCGGCCAAAGGTGGGCGAGGTCACGTTGGAATCAATCGAAGAATAATTCACTAAGTTGAAAATGTTGGTGGCCTGTGCCCGGAACTCCAGCACCCGCGCTTCTTTCAGAGGAAAGATTTTCGTGAATGCCATATCAAACACTTTGCTGCCCGGGCCGATGATGCTGTTGCGCCGTGCATCGCCGTAAGTGCCCGCGGGCGGTTTAGAGAATGCGGCGGTATTGAACCACTCCGCAATCGAAGGATTCAGCAGGCTCACCGATTGCCCGGGAACCAGGTTCGGCCGCAGCGTGCCGTTCGTTCCTCCGTTCACGTCATTGATGTCGTTTAGCAGTCGCGGCGTAAACGGCAGCCCCGACGCGATCGTCCAATCGCCGCTCCATTGCCAGTCGCCAAACACGGCGCGCAGCGGGGCATTTCCCGTGAGCCAACGCTTGTCGTGACCAAAGGGTAGCTCCCATAAATAATCCGCGGTGAACTTATGGGTCTGGTTGAAGCTGGAAAGCCCGCGCTCCGCCGACAGATTGAAAGGATTCTGCGCAACATTCGCCGCACCTCCTCCCGACGAACCGCCGCCGCCAGCGCCAGTACCGCCCGCGCCCAGGCCAGGAGTATTCGCTCCCGAGGTGGCACCCGCGCCGATCGAAGACGCATCATCCAGCGACTTGGAAAACGTGTAAGTACCGCCAATCGCGAATCCTGCCGCTAGGCGCTTCCGCAGCCGCACCGACGCCGCATTGGCCTCCGAGTCCGCCACCGAGTTTTCATAGGTGAAGGCGTCAACCGTGGGAATGCGAATCCCGTTCGCGGTCCGATTCGGCGCTTCCAGAATGTCGAGATCCGTTCCCTTGGTTCCCGTGTAGTCGAGATTCAGCAGCAGGGTGGGGCGAATCTGCTGTTGAATGTCCAGATTGCGAATCTGCACATAGACCAAGCGATAATTCGGATTCACCGCATAATTATTGGTGATGGTGCCGGTAGGCGCAACCGGGAATCCGTTTTGCAGCGTCAGCTCTCCCGCGGCCGTCTGAACGTTGGTCGCCGTGGTGGCGAACGGCGGCTGAAAGGCAAGTTGTTGCGCGATGCCCTCATACGCACCCGTGTTGTAGTTGATGCCATAACCGCCGCGCACCACGGTGTTGGGAAGCGGCTTCCAGGCGAAGCCAATTCGGGGCGCAAAGTTATTGCGATCCGGCCGCACCAGGCTGTCCGGCAGACTGCCGCTGTAGGGCCCCACTTTTCCCGGCTGAATCGGCGTCACCGCCGGCGTGAGCGCCGGATTCTGCACCAGCACCGCGGGAGAAAGATCGAGGTTCGCGATCAGATTGTTCACTTCCGTGAGCGGCGAAACATACTCGTAGCGCACCCCGAGATTGAGCGTCAGATTCGCGCGCATCTTCCACTCGTCTTGCGCATACAAATCCCAGTAGTTGCCTCGGAAGTGGTCGCTTTGCCCAAACTGCACGGAAGTTTGCTGCGGCAATCCGAGCAGAAAGTCGGCAAAGTCATACCCCGTACCCGGCACGGGCTGGCCGCCGCTAATCTGCGAAGTGTTGGTACCGGTGAAGACGAACGAGCCGCGCGGGTTGCTGTCCGTTTCTGTATTCACTTGCACGCGCCGGAAATCTCCACCCCAGCGCCAGGTATGCTTGCCGTGATTCCAGACGACATTGTCGGAGAAAGTGTAGGTCTGGGGTCGCGTGAGCGAAGGAGTTGTGTCCTGAAGACTGGCGAAGTCTGTAAAAGAAAGATTCGGCAGTCCCCAGTCGAATGGATTCGTTGAAACTCCCGTCATTCCGAGCGTGCCCGTAATGTTGTTATTGAAAGCATATAGATTCTGCGTGTGCGTCCGGCTGCGGTTGAAGTCGGCGCGAACAATGTTGGTCAGCTTTCCGATGCTGCGCGTGTAAGACACGGGCACGTCAAAGCTGCGAACCGTCGTGCTGCCGCCTACGCTCGGAAACGGATTCGTCAGCGTGGCGCTCGATTGGTGATAGTGGAAGCCAAAGGTGAGGTTGTTGCGCGGAGAGTTGCGGCCTCCGCCGCGGCGTCCGCCCGCGGGCGCCGCGCCAAAGCTGTGGTTCAAGCGTATGTTCAGATCGTCGCTGTCGCTCGTGGCGGAAGTCACGTAGTGGAAGTTTTGATAATTGCTCTGCAAGTTCGTCGGCAACGGAATATATTGCAATAACCCTTGTGCCGCCGAGTTGATCTGCGGAATCGTGTTGCAGGTGGGGTTGCAGGGGAAGGGCGCATTTGTCGTGGGATTGAAAATCTCTACCGGTTGCCCGGCTTCCTGTCCCGAAGTGTATGTGACCCCAGAAAAGTTTCCCTGCCGCTCCTGCAGCGTCGGCACCGTCGAAAACTGATCGAAAGGATTTTCTCCGTGCCTCCCGTTGAAGTTGATGAAGTAAAAAGTCTTGCTCCCGCCGTGGTAGATATAAGGAATGTTCAGCGGTCCGCCCACCGAACCGCCGAAACTGTTCTGCAAATACGCCGGCTTTTCCGTCGGCTGGCCAGTAAGCGCAAACGGCGATGCATTCAGAGCCGAATCACCGACGCCGTAGTATAGCGACCCATGCGGGCGATTGATGTCAAAGCCCCGCCGGCCAAATCCTCCGCCGCCACCGAACCCTCCGCCACCGCGACCACCCCCCGGACCACCAAATCCGCCTCCGCCCCCGAATCCTCCCCCCTGTTGGCGGGCATCGTTGAAGCGCTGCTGCAACTGGTCAGCGCTCATCGCATTGAACGAATTGGAAGTGTTGCCCGAAACCGCCACCGATTCCGTCGCACTGTTCGCTGCAATGTCCGGCGCAATGCCGGGAACCGGCATACCGGCAGGCGCCACGTCGCTCATCGAACTACCTGCTGAACCGCCGGCCGAACCACCGGCCGCATCCTGCCCGGCTTCACTCTGAAACACGGAAAGATTCTGAAAGCCACGTCCGCTGGCATTCGCGCGCCGCTGCTGGTCTTTATTGCTATTGCTGCGAGCGTCATCGCTATTGCTGCGAGCCTCATCACTGCGAGCTTCGCGTGCTCGCGATAGCAGCACCAGTTCAAAATTTGCCTGCATGTCCGGATGCGTTGCGTCCAATACGACTTCCTGCGTGCCCGCGGCAAACGCTGCCATCTGCACTCGCACGGTATAGTGCCCATCGGCGGGAATCCGCAACCAGTAACTGCCGTCCACATCCGTTGAGGTATTGACTTGATCCTTCATGGCCGCATTTGCCGCGGAAACTCCCGCGCCTGGAATCGGCATATTTCCCGACTTCACCACGCCGTGAATGGTTCGCCCCGCAGCCGCTGGCGCCACCGCCTGCCCCCGCAACAGGTGCGGGTGAAACACGACAACATGAAACAAGAAGAGGAACGGAAAGACGAACTCCGGGCGCAGCCTGCCCTTGATCACCAGAAAGCGAAAACCGGAATTCCTCATAGCGTCGCGTAGATACTCGGTGCTGCCTTGCTCGGATCATACCGCGCTCCCCGGCCCTGAACTGTAGAGTTTTGTGACTTTTTCCGAGCGCTTGTCACCACGAAGTGCCCGCCTCTGAACGAGCGGAGAGCTGCCCGGTTTGATATGCTGTTCGGAATCTTCGTGGCTATACGAACTTTGGGGTATGGGGACTTCGGCGTGCTAGCAGGCATTCGGACTCGCGATTTACGCAAGATCTACACTTCACCTCCGCCTCTTGCCTCCGGCGGCGGCTTCGGTTTCGGCCCAACGCGCGGCAAGGGGAACAAACAGCCCAAACCGCAGATCGTTGCTCTCGACGGCCTCTCGCTTGAGATCGCGCCCGGAGAGATTTTCGGTCTGCTGGGACCAAACGGCGCGGGCAAATCGACAACCGTAGGAATCCTCACCACCCGGGTGCGACCGACGAGCGGCCAGGCGTGGATTGGCGAGCACGATGTGTGGGCGGAACAGGTCGCGGTCAAGCGGCTGATTGGCGTGGTTCAGCAGCGTCCTAACCTTGACTTTGCTCTCACCGCTCGCGAAATTCTGCTCTTCCACGGCGCTTATTTCGGCCTCGATTCCCGGGAGCGCGCCGAGCGTGCGGACGCGCTGCTCGGTCGCTTCAAACTCAGCGACCGTGCCGATCAGATGGTTCGCGGATTCTCCGGCGGCATGATGCAGCGTCTCTCCATCGCGCGCGCCATGATGCACGACCCCCAGGTACTTTTTCTGGACGAGCCCAGCGCCGGTCTGGACCCGCAAACCCGATTGCTACTCTGGGAAATCATCCGGGAATACAACCAGCGTGGCAAGACCATCCTTCTGACCACGCACAACATGGAAGAGGCTGACGCCTTGTGCCAGCGTCTGGCCATCATCGATCACGGGCGCAACATCGCGCTGGGTACTCCGCGAGAATTGAAGGCTTCCGTCCCTGGCGGTTTTCTGCTGCGCTTGCGCTTCGGCCAGCACGCCCCGGAATTGCTGCAGCGTCTTCAGACCCTGGCGGGTGTGCGAGAAGTGCGCGCCAACGCCGATTCGAATGACGACAACTCCGCCGACGTCTACGCCGACCGTGGAGGCTCGCTGGTTTCTGAGATTGCCAATCTTGCCTCCGGAGCCTCAGTCGAATTGTGCGACGTGCACATCTCGGAACCCAGCCTGGAGAATCTCTTCTTGCACCACACCGGAAGGAGCTTGCGCGAATGAACTGGAAAACTTTTCTGGCCCTGCTCGGGCGCGATGCTCATGTCGCTCGCCGCAATGTCGTTCCTTTGCTGCTGCAGACTTTCCTGCAGCCCATGATGTTCGTGTTCATCTTTGGACGAGTGATGGTGTCGAGCGGCTACATGCCCGCCGCATACAAGAGCCTGCTGTTGCCTGGAATCATGGCGATCAGCATGGTGTTCACGGGCGTTTGGGCGGTCGCGATGCCTCTGATTGCCGAATTTCAGTTCACTCGCGAGATCGAAGACCGCCTGCTGGCGCCGATAGAAATCTCCTGGCTGGCCGTAGAGAAAGTTTTTTTTGGCACGTTGCAGGCCCTGGTCGCCGGACTGGCGGTCATCCCGATGGCGTGGCTGCTGCTGCGTCCGGGAGTGGAGTTCAACTTGCACTCACCGCTGGGCTTCGCCAGCGTTACGCTGCTGGTGGCGCTCTTCTCAGCCTGCGGCGGTCTTGCCCTGGGTTGCAGTGTCAATCAGACTCACATCGGTCTGATGTTCAGCATGGTACTGACTCCAATGATTTTTTTTGGCTGTACTTATTATCCCTGGAGCGCGTTGGCACACTTTCCCATCCTGCAAAAAATCGTCCTGGTGAATCCGCTGGTTTACGCCAGCGAGGGCCTGCGTGGCACGCTCGTACCTCAGTTCCCGCACCTTCCGGTGCTGGCTGTCTTCGTAGCGTTGGCGGCCTTTGACGCGCTCTTTCTGGGAGTCGGGCTAAGACAGTTCCACCGCAAGGCTGTCAGCTAAGTTAACCATGGAGCTCTAATACCGCAGATACCCAATCCCCACCCGCATGTGGTGCAGCAGGCTGTCGGGCATAATCATGGCAATGGTCAGTCCCAGCATCGCGTGGACGATCCCCAGGGGATAGATGCTGCGGTAGCGGCGAAACATTTCGCAGAAGAAAAGGGCGCCGATGAGCGTAGCGGTAGTGAGGATGGGACTGGGCAGATGCACGGCGGCAAATAGAGTAGCCGCTATCCAAACCGCAGCTGAGCTTCGGTACAGCTCTTCAAAGCGGTTGAAGAAAAACGATTGCAGCATGAATTCCTGAACCATGGCCCAGATCACGTACCCCCACGCGGACTGCAAATTCGGGAACCAAGTCGGATTGGCCGGAATTTGGCCGCCCGCCAAACGCGCCAGAATCACCGTGAACACAACCGCTGCAAAACCGATCCCCAGCACCACGCCGGCGCCGAACGCCTGCGGCCATCCGAGGCCGAGACGCCCGAGCGATGGCCGGTCGATCAGCACGTCGATCAGGAGGAGGACCAGAATCGTGATCAAAGCGATGGTGCCCCAGCGGTTCCGGATCTGCGTCGTCGGCGCCCAAATCGCAAACTCCAGAAACAGAAAGGCGATGACGATCTGCGCCCAAACGAAGTAGCGGCGCGATGCAGTCGGAACCGCGGGAAAAGTTTTCGACTCAACAGCCATTTTGTCTATCTCTATATATTTTCATATCCGCCGCGGCGCGCTAGAACCAGAATGTCCAAATGGCGTCCACGCTGGCGTGAGTAATCGCCGAGGCCGGCACTCGCCGTCGCTGGCGCCACGCCCGGCCGTAAAAGATCCCGGCGAGGCTTGCCAGCAGGACATAGCGCCAGTTGAAGTGCGCCGAGCTATTACTGAAATGCTTGTTGAAATGTGAGAGCCCGAACAACACCGCCGTAATCCCGAGCGCCGCTCGCCGTCCCACCCGCCGTTCCAGCAGGTTCTGCACCCACGCACGAAAATAGAGTTCCTCCGGAACCGCAATGAAAATGAAGACATAGATCCACGTCGGAATCATGGAGAGCCGCAGCGCGTTCGCATGCGGATGAAGGAAGCCGAGCGCCATCCCGAACCCGAGAACCAGGGGCGCAAAAAAAGCCAGTTCCCGCAGCCCGGTTTTCCAATCGCTCCAGCGGAAGCGAAAGTCAAACCCGGTCCCGCGAAGCCGCCGGATCGCGACGAATCCATACAACGCCGCATCGACGACGAGCAGTTTCCCCAGGCCCGTGAGCCCGCTCGGCCACGCCCGCTCGAACCAGCGCAAATCAATCGCCAGCCCCAGCGTCAGCAGAATGACCGCGTCTCGCCAATTGCCGCGTTGTCCGGGATCGGCGATTGCGGCCTGCCCCAGCAGCCACGCTATCGCCACCGGTATTGCTGCGTAGAGAGCGCACCATCTCCACGAAAACATCTGTTGCGACAAAGAGAGCAGAACGTAAGGCAGCGCGCAGAGTACCGGTAAGACGGTTCGTAACGTTGACGGCCAGCGGGCGCATGCCTGCCCCACCCGCTTCCCGGCAAATCCAAACAGGGCTGCCGGTGCAAGCTCCAGCACAAGCACCGCAATGGCCGCCGGCGTTGCATTTTGCATGGCTATGATCTTAATTCGGAAGAGAGTGATGACGAAACACTCGCATCCCGATCGCCGGCGGCCAAGGCTCGGAAGGTGCAGACGCTAGCTTCGTTGCAGCTTCGCTTACTCTCCTTCGCTTTTTTCAGGATGCGGACGTCTTCGGGTTGAGCCGAGCCGCGATCGTTTCCAGCAATGCAGCGCCGGCTTCACCGGCATCGCGGGTGGAAAACTCGCTGCCCAGTTCGATCACCGGGAGGTTGGCGCACGCGTCCTGAAAGGCTTGCGGCGAGGCCGGGGAAGCGGTCCTGTCGGGGCCTACCAGCAGAAGATCGAAATGCGTGACCCGCATCAGGAGCAGAGCGTCGGCCACGCGGCAACTGCTCTGAGCGTCGTATCCGGCGCCGCGCAGCAGTTCGCGCAAGTAGGCGAGCACGTCGGCATTGGAGTCGAGGCACAGAACGCTGCGACCGGTGGCGACAGGTGTTTCGGCGCGGGCTCCCGGGCGGTAAAAGGCGGAAACCGCCTTCTCCTCCGATTCGTGCGTGTCGAACACCGTCGTCAGGCGCGTCATATCCAGAACTTTGCGCACCGGTTCCGGCACATTGCAGAGCTTCAGGTCTCCGCGCGCCTGGCGGGTACTGCTCAGGGCGCGGACGATCGTGCCGAGGCCGCTGCTGTCAATGAATCCAACCTCGCCCAGATGCAGGACGATGGCGCGGCGGTCGTGCAACAACCAGGCAACATGCGCGCGCAGGGATTCGCTCGCGCTGCCCGCAACAATCCTTCCGTTGCAGCGCACGATGGTGACGCGTCCAACCTCGCGAGTGTCGAGCGACAGTAGCAATGGGACCTCCGATACGGCTGGGATCAAGCCGGCGAAATCGCCACATTATATGCTGGAGGGACGAGGCCTGGGCGAAAATCCCTCTGCCGGAGTGGTTTGCGAACGGACGACCATCCGCCCGTTGCTTTTGTCTGTCAAGCTTCTGTCTGTCACTCCCTGCGAAAATTCAAGAGTAAAGAAATTGGCTGTGCTGACAGGTCAACACAGCCAATTTGTTCGCTTCTCTCAGTCGGCCACTGCAGCCGGTTTTGGGGCCGCTGCTGGCCACTCCGAGCGTTCTATTTCCTGCGCATCGATAACCGCGATGGCAGCGATGTTGACGATCTCCTCCACCTCCGAGCCGCGCGGCAGCAAATGCACTGGCTTGCTCATCCCCATGAGAATGGGACCAATCGTCTCGGCGCCCCCGATCTTGGCCAGCAGCTTGTAAGCGATGTTGGCGGAATTAAGGTCGGGGCAGATCAGCACGTTGGCGCCACCCTTGAGCGAGCTGAAAGGATACAGTTCCTCCAGCATCTCCGGAGTGACGGCAACGTCGGCCATGACCTCGCCATCCACCACCAGGGTCGGGTCCGCCTTGTGCAGCAACTCCACAGCTTTGCGAACCTTCTCGACCTGCGGGTGTTTGGTGCTTCCGAAGCTGGAGAAAGATAGCATCGCGATCCGTGGCACGACGTCGAAACGCCGAGCCGCTTCGGCTGCGCAGAGAGCAATTTCCGCCAGCTCTTCCGCCGTAGGGTCGATATTTACGCTGCAGTCCGCCAGGAAGTAAATGTCTCCTTTGCGTGTGATCATGGCATAGCAACCCGCAACCGTGTGCAGCCCTTCGCGCATGCGCACGATTTGCAGCGCCGGGCGGATCACATCGGGGTAGTGCTGCGTGACGCCGGAGACCAGTGCATCGGCATCCCCCATGTGCACCATCATCGACCCAAAAACGTTGCGGTCATTGATCAGCCGTCTGGCTTCGCTCGGCGTCACACCCCGGCGCTGCCGCAGCCGGCAGAGTTCCTGAATGTAGGCTTCGCGCAGCGGAGACTCGGATGGATCCACAACGCGCACGTCCTTCAGATTCAACCCCAGATCGAGCACCTTTGCCCGTATCGCCGCAGTGCTGCCCAACAAGACGGGCACAGCGATTTTCTCCTCGATCAGGCTGTGACAAGCGCGCAGGATTTTCTCGTTCTCTCCTTCCGGAAAGACCACCGATTTCGGCTTGGCTTGCGCTTTGTGAATCATGATCCGCGAGATCTCGTGGGCCTTCCCGAGACGACGCTCGAGTTGCTCCCGGTACTCGTGGATGTCGACCGGCTCCTGCGCTACGCCGCTGCTCATGGCAGCTTCCGCCACGGCGGAGGCTTCCCAGATCAGCACGCGGGGGTCGAACGGCTTAGGAATCAGGTAATCCGGACCGAACTTCAGCCGCTCCACTCCATAGGCACGGCAGACCGAGTCGGGCACGTCCTCTTTCGCCAAGTTGGCCAAGGCTCGCGTCGCCGCCAGCTTCATCTCATCGTTGATTGCGGTAGCGTGCACATCGAGCGCCCCACGGAAGATAAAGGGGAAGCCCAGAACGTTATTCACCATGTTGGGATAATCCGCGCGTCCGGTGCACATGATGACGTCGGAGCGGCAGGCTTTGGCGTCCTCGTAAGTAATCTCCGGATCGGGATTCGCCATGGCGATGACAATCGGACGCGCCGCCATCGAGCGCACCATATCCTGCGAGACCACGCCACCAACCGAGAGTCCGAGGAACATATCGGCGTCTACCATAGCCTCGGCCAGCGTACGCAGCTTGCTATCGTGCGCGAAGCGCTCCTTGTATGGATTCATGCCTGCCGTGCGCCCCTTGTAAACCACTCCCTTGGTGTCGCACAGCGTGATGTTCTCCCGCTTCATGCCCAGCCGGACGTAGTGCTCGGCAGTGGCAACGCTCGAGGCGCCGGCGCCGTTGATCACCAGACGTATTTTGCCGATGTCCTTGTTCACCACTTCCAGAGCGTTCAATAACGCAGCTCCGGAAATAATTGCGGTCCCGTGTTGGTCGTCGTGGAAGACCGGTATATGCATGGTCTTCTTCAAGGTCTCTTCAATATAGAAACATTCCGGCGCCTTGATGTCTTCGAGGTTGATGCCGCCGAAGGTCGGCTCCAGAAGTTGGCACACCTTAATCACATCGTCGGGATTGTGGCTGTCGACCTCGATATCAAACACATCCACGTCAGCGAAACGTTTAAAGAGGACGGCCTTGCCCTCCATGACGGGCTTGCCGGCGAGAGCACCAATGTCGCCCAATCCGAGAACGGCGGTTCCGTTGGTGACCACGGCGACCAGATTTCCGCGGCCCGTGTACTTAAAAGCGTCATGCGGATTCTTTTGAATTTCCAGGCAAGGTACAGCCACGCCCGGCGTATACGCCAGGCTCAGATCTCGTTGCGTCCGGCACGGTTTGGTGGGGGTGACTTCAATTTTTCCCGGGCGCGAGCCAGAATGGTAGTCAAGTGCTTGCTGCTTGGTGACTGACATGGGTTTCTCCTGAACGTTCCATTTGCGGTCGGAGGCGCTCCACGGTCCAGTTCGTAAGTGCCATTGCAGTGGGCCGGGCGACCAGCCCTAGTCTGCTCCAGTGCACAATCAGAGGCTGTGATCGCGGTCACAGCATGTGGCCCATTCACGCCAAGGCAACTGGACCGGAGCCACACCGAAAAGCCCCACCGCAGGATCGGAATGTGGTCGGATTCTCTTACTTAACTTCGGCTCGTCCTGGCGCAATCACAGCCCCTCGTGTGCATCGTCACAGTGCCCGGTACTCGATTGCGCGTATCGTTGTGAGTTGGAAATTCTATGTTTTCTAATCGATTCAAGATCATCTGGGAAACAGGTTTCGGAGCTTTCCGGCGCACTCGCAAGACCTGCAGGGGACGCAGCGCTTGCAATCACAACACGGGCTGAGGCTGGTCGTGCGGCCCGCGTGGGACGAACCACATGCCGATCATCGCGAGTTGGGACAAACTGACGTCCAAGGCGAAGCAGGCGGTGCAATCCGCCGGCCATCTGGCTTCCAAGCGCGGCAACCCCGAGCTCATGCCCCTCCATCTGCTAGCCAGCCTCCTCGCGGACCGCGAAGGCACGGTGGTACCGGTGCTGAGCAAGATTGGCGTCGACAGTCAGGCAGTACTGGCCGAGGCACGGCGCCTGATTGACCAACTGCCAGCGCTTTGGGCCGGCGGCGCCTTGAAGGCTGAGCCCTCCTCGGACGCTAGCGCAGTCCTCAAGCAGGCTTTTCAGGAGGCCGCCGACCTCGACGATGAGCACGTCTCCACCGAACATCTGCTCTTGGCCATCTTGGATCTCGAGAGCGATCCCGCCCAAACCCTGCTGGCGCGGCACGGCGCCGAGCGCAATGCCATCTTGATGGCCCTGATCACCGTTCGCAGCCCCCAGCAAGCCGCCGGCCCAACCTCAGCAACCCCGGAAACCAAAGACGGCGTGCTCGCGCTCTATGCCCGCGACCTTACCGACTTGGCGCGCCGCGGCAAGCTCGACCCGGTGATCGGCCGCGACGACGAAATCCGGCGCGTGATCCAGGTGCTGTTGCGCCGCACGAAAAACAATCCCGTCCTGATTGGCGAGCCCGGCGTGGGCAAGACGGCCATCGTCGAAGGCCTGACGCAGCGCATCGTCTGTGCCGATGTCCCCGAGTCGCTCAAGACCAAGCGCCTCCTGGCCCTCGATCTGGGCGCGCTCGTGGCCGGCAGCAAGTACCGCGGCGAGTTTGAAGATCGCCTGAAGGCGCTGCTGCGCGAGATCGAGGACTCGCAGGGGCAGATCATCACTTTCATTGACGAGCTGCACACGCTGGTTGGGGCCGGAGCGGCGGAAGGCGCAATCGACGCCTCCAATATGTTGAAGCCGGCGCTGGCGCGCGGGGAGTTGCGGACCATCGGCGCTACCACCTTGACCGAGTACCGCAAGCACATCGAGAAAGACCCGGCGCTCGAACGTCGCTTCCAGACTATCTATGTGGCCGAGCCCAGCGTGGCCGACACCATCGCCATCGTACGCGGCCTGCAAGAGCGTTATGAGCTGCATCATGGCGTCCGCATCAAAGACTCTGCCCTGGTAGCCGCCGCCACGCTTTCGCACCGCTACATCGCCGATCGCTTCTTGCCGGACAAGGCCATCGACTTGGTGGACGAGGCCGCCGCCGCCCTGCGCATGCAGATCGACTCCGTGCCGGTGGAGATCGACCAACTCGAGCGCCGCGCCGCGCAATTGGTGATCGAGAAGCGTGCACTCGTGCGGGAAAACGATGCCAACTCGCGGGAAAGCTTGCGAATCCTGGAAACTGAGCTGGCCGGAGTCCAGAAGCAAGTCAACGTCCTGAAGGTCCGCTGGAAGAAGGAGAAGGAAGCGGTCAGCCAGATGCACGAACTGGAGCAGACGATCGAGCAACTGAAGTTGCAGGAGCCGGCGGAGTTCTGCGATGCAGGCGTGCCGAAGGCAGGCAGTGACGGCCATGGCGCGCTTCGCCAGGCTGAGCAGGAGATGCGCAAGCTGCAATCCAGACTCGGCCGGCCGCGCAGCTCGCGCCTGCTCAAGGAAGAAGTGGATGAAGACGAGATCGCGCACATCGTCTCGAAGTGGACCGGCATTCCCGTGTCCAGGATGCTGGAAGGCGAGGTGAAGAAGCTGGTCGAAATGGAAGACCGGCTGCGCCGCCGCGTGATTGGCCAGGATCCCGCCTTGGAGCGGATTGCCGACGCCATCCGCCGTGCCCGCACTGGGCTCTCCGATCCCAGGCGTCCGATCGGCTCTTTCATCTTCCTCGGGCCGACGGGAGTAGGCAAAACCGAACTGGCCCGCGCCCTGGCCGAGTTTCTCTTTGACGATGAGCGTGCCCTGGTGCGCATCGACATGTCCGAATACATGGAGAAATATGCGGTGTCGCGCCTGATCGGCGCGCCCCCGGGATACGTCGGCTACGAGGAAGGCGGCCAGCTCACCGAGGCCGTTCGCCGCCGTCCTTACTCGGTCGTGCTTTTCGACGAGATCGAAAAAGCCCACCCGGATGTATTCAACATCCTGCTGCAGATCATGGATGACGGCCGCCTCACCGACGGCAAGGGCCGCACCGTGGACTTTCGCAATACGGTTCTCATCATGACCTCCAACATCGACTCGCCGCAACTCACTGCCGATTGGCTGCGCGCGCCCGAGAATTTTGAGCGGGCGCGCAAGCAAGTAATGAATGCGCTGCGGGCACACTTCAAGCCTGAATTCCTCAACCGCGTGGACGATTTCATCATCTTCAACCCGCTGGGCACTGAGGAGCTGACCAAAATTATCGACCTGCGGCTGGAGGAAGTCCGGCGCCTGCTGGCCGACCGCCAAATCATCCTGGAGCTGACCGCTGCTGCCAAGGATCTGCTGCTGCGCGAGGGTTATGATCCCAACTTCGGCGCGCGGCCCCTCAAGCGCTTCATCCAACGAATGGTGCAGGACCCACTGGCGGTGAAAATCCTGCATGACGAGGTGCACAACGGCGACCGCGTAGTAGTAGACGCCGAGGATGGCAAGATGAAGTTTGTGCCCGGCCGCCGCCTTTCCCATCGGAAAGAAGTCGACGATTCACCAACCAGCTCCGCGCCCCCGCATGATCGGTGTTGCACTTGATTTTGGGTGGCGCAGCGGTTTACTGGCGCGATAACTGGCTCATTTTTCGTTAGTTATTGCCGAGTTATCGCCGAGTTAGTGCCGCGTCATTCCGAAAGCACCCCCAATCCTCTCGGGCATGAAGTAGAAATCCCTTCCTTGCAGGGCGATGTATCCGTCGCCCATCCCTGAAATTCACACAAAAGTCCGGGCAAAATCTCGCACGATAAGGTCGTAGGACAAGTGCAGGCGCAGGACTGCCGATCCGTCCATCGGAGACTGTCGAAGGTGCCGAGGGCGCACCCGTTTGGGCCCCGAGACTGCTCCATTTCAAGACTATCGGGCCGCCCAGTGAGGTCCTTCTAATCGAATTGGAACTTTCCGCCGATGGGTTCGGTGCGGGAACTGAAAATCGAGACCGCCGGGCGCCACCGCACTCAAGCGAGAGCAGTGCCGCGCCGATAGATGAGGATAACCGCTATGGATGATTCCGACGACATTGTCAAAGAGTTTCTGGTCGAGAGCTACGAGAATCTCGACCGTTTGGACCGGGAACTGGTCGGTCTGGAGAAGAATCCCGAAGATCGGGACGCGCTCGGCAGCGTGTTTCGTACCATCCACACCATCAAGGGCACGTGCGGATTTCTGGGCTTCAACAAGTTGGAAGCGGTCGCGCACGTGGGGGAGAGCCTGCTGACCCGGCTGCGGGACCGGCAACTCGCCCTGAACCCGGAGATCACAACGGCACTGCTGAGTATGGTGGATGCGGTCCGCCAGATGCTGAGCCAGATCGAGACGGCCGGCCAGGAAGGCGAGCGCGATGATTCCCTTTTGATTGCCACCCTGACCCGACTGCAGCAGCCGCCCGAGCCGCCGTCCGAAGCGCTGGCAAAGACAAAGACAAAGAGAAAGACAAAGACAAAGAGCGCGGTTGCCCCGGTGCCGGAAAGCGCTTCGGAAGCGGTCGCCTTGCCGCCTAATATCGGCGACCTTCTGATGCAGCGGGCCGGGGTCACCGCGGTGGAGGTCCAACTCGCGGCCAAGCAGCAGAAAGAAGGCGACCCGCGCCACATGGGCGAGATTCTGGTGGAACAGGGCGCGGCGCAGCCAGCCGATATCGTGGATGCGCTGCGCGTGCAGCAGTCCTCCCGCGGGCCGGCGACCGCCTCGGACAGCAGCATCCGGGTGGATGTTGGGCTACTGGACAAGGTGATGAATCTGGTGGGCGAACTGGTGCTGGCGCGCAACCAAGTTCTGCAATTCGCCAACCGCATGAAAGACACCAGTTTTCTGGCTGCCTCCCAGCATCTGAACCTGATCACCACCGAACTGCAGGAAGGGGTGATGAAGACCCGCATGCAGCCCATCGGGAATATCTGGAGCCAGTTCCCGCGGACGGTGCGCGACGTGGCGCTCGGTTGCGGCAAAGAAGTGGGCATCGAGATGGAGGGCAAGGAAACCGAACTCGACAAAACCATCATCGAGGCGATCAAGGATCCGCTCACCCATCTGGTGCGGAATTCCGTCGACCATGGCATCGAGCTTCCCGAAGATCGCGTGAAGGCTGGCAAGGATCGAGTCGGACGCCTGATTCTCCGCGCCTTTCATGAAGGTGGGCAGGTCAATATCGAGATCAGTGACGATGGCGCCGGCTTGAACGTCGAGCGCATCCGCAAGAAAGCGCTCGAACGCGCCGTGATCACCGCCGAACAGGCGATCCGCATGACCGAGCGGGAAATCTTCAATCTGATCTTTCTTCCCGGGTTCTCCACCGCGGAAAAGGTGACCAACGTGTCTGGCCGCGGCGTCGGCATGGATGTGGTCAAGACGAACGTGGAAAAAATTGGCGGCACCGTGGACATTCAGTCCACCCTGGGCCAGGGCACCACGGTTCGGGTAAAGATTCCCCTGACCCTGGCCATCATTCCCGCGCTGGTGGTGACCTGCGGCGGCGACCGCTATGCCATTCCTCAGGTGAGCCTGCTCGAACTGGTGCGACTGGAGGCGGACGAAGTGGCGAAGGGCATCGAGTTGGTGCACGGCGCACCGGTCTACCGGCTGCGCGGACGGCTCCTGCCTCTGGTGTATCTCAATCGGGAGCTGAAACTTGCCGCCGATGCGCGCCCGGCGAAGGAACAGGACGGCGCGGTCAACATCGTGGTTTTGCAAGCCGATGAGCGGCAATTTGGGCTGGTGGTCGATCAGATCAACGACACCGAAGAAATTGTGGTGAAGCCGCTGCGCAAACAGCTCAAGACGGTGAAGACGTTTGCCGGATCGAGCATCATGGGCGACGGCAAAGTCGCGCTCATTCTGGACGTGCTCGGATTGGCGCAGCGGGCCAGCGTGGTTACGGAAACCAGGGACCGCGCCCTGGCTGGAAAAGCCACGGAAGCGGCGGGCACGGCGGGAGAAAAGCAAACCTTCCTGCTCTTCGCGGGACCGGGCGATTCCCGCATGGCCATACCGCTGAGCACGCTGGCGCGCCTCGAGGAGTTTCCCGTGGCGCAAGTGGAAATGTCGGGCAGCCAGTGGGTGACGCAGTATCGCGGCCAGATCCTGCCCTTGATCCGGCTCAATGTCGTCATGGAAGAGCGGCGCAATAAGCTGCGCGCGTTGCAAGCTCCGCCCACGGCCGATTTGGCGCCGATTCAGGTGCTGGTGCTGCATCACGATGGGCGCTCTTTCGGCCTGGTTGTGGAACGGATTCTGGACATTGTCGAAGACCGGGCGGACGTGAGGTCGGCATCCACCCGGGCGTCGGTTCTCTATTCCGTCTTGATCGGGGACCGGGTCACGGAATTGCTCGATATCCCGGCGATTCTGCGCAGCGCGGATTTAAACGCCAAGCAGCCCGGCCTGGCGAGAGCAGCGGAGGTTACGAACTAAGCCATGGCCCACACTTCACAGTTTTGCACTTTCTACTTGGACAAGCTGCTGTTCGGCGTGGAATTGAAAGGCGTGCAGGAAGTCACCCGCTCGCTGGACATGAA